>Ga0209700_104161_pt1 | contig 26514 bp, 19 predicted proteins | sample SiratroredBW_FD_187528 | JGI IMG/M metagenome (GOLD analysis project Ga0209700, IMG submission 187528) | Root nodule microbial communities of legume samples collected from California, USA - Siratro red BW (SPAdes) (version 2) | ecosystem: Host-associated > Plants > Roots > Nodule | place: USA... | reverse complement strand
TGGCACTAACCCAATCTTTAGGGATCTAGAACAAGTCATCAGAACAAAACCAAATTTCAGTATAATCTTAATTAAGTTGAGAGAAATACTTTTCTCAACTGTCCCTACTAAGATTGATGACAAAAACCTAAGGAAAAACAGAGATTAAGGAATCTTTAGAGCAAATATGGCCTTACTCTGTTTGAAATTCTGATCGGTTAGAAATGATCCTTAACTCCTCAGGTACTGCAGGGTGTGATCAGATTCTAAAACAGATGATGTATGAAGGGAGAAAAATTAGAGAGAAGTGAGAGAGATTTTGAGAATTTGAGAGAGAGATAGAAGAGAGAGAAGAAAGCTTACGGAGGTGCAGGGGCATTACACACCTACATCCATACACCATGGGACAAATATAATTTGATACCTTAAAAAAAAAACAACTTACATTAACCATAATATATATTAAGCATAATATATTAGAGATTTATTTCAATTTTGCTCTACAAAATTTAGGTAGTTCCTTCCAAATTTTTTTGCAATAGTAGAACATGAACTTTTCTCGATTTAATCTGATATTTTTTATATAAATGATATTTAAAAAGTTAGGAATTTGTTTTCTTTGATAACTTTATGTTATCAGTATTTAAATGTCTACCTATTATCTCATTTTCTCGATGTAACGTGTCAAATTTGTAAAAATATGACTATTTTAATGCATTGTTAATGTTATTATTAGATGATTGGATGATTTTGAGAATAAGACAGATATCTGAAATATTATATATGACTTATTAGTTAAAATAACATTTAATTGTTCAAATAAAAATAAAAATACCTTTTTTTATTTTTAGTTATTGTTCATGTGACAAATTTTATACTTGATTAAATTTTTTTTCTACTCCATTAAAAACTTACTAGGTATAATGTATTGAATTACATTTTTACAACTTGAAGGATTTATCATTTCATTATGCCTTATAAACCAACCATCAAAATGTTAATTCAATTAGAATTAAATTGTGGAATTAGAGTTAAAATTGAAAGGACTGCAAAATGTTAATCCAATTAGAATTAAATTATGGAATTAGAGTTAAAATTGAAAGGAGCATAATGTTAAATTTTAATATAGTTAAGGATGTTACATTTAGATAGATATCTACACTTTTAAAAGAGAAGAAAAAAAAGCTCAATAAAAGAAAGAAATGTTGTAATAATCGAGATAAAACTTTAATACTTTAATATCCATGTAAATGAATAACACATCTATCATTTTAAATGTGTATATTGTTCAAATTATAATTACTGTGTCATTTTGATGTTTTTAATCTTATTATTCTATTTTAATTTGTAATTGTATGACCTAAATAAGGTAATCATAGTTTTATCTTACTTTTGATGAAATATTGTTTTAAAGTGTGAATTTAAATTATGTTGACTTTGGAAGAACATGAACACACAATATTACACTATCCTTTTGAAAAAATTTTATCCATTTTAAACATTAATATGAAAAATATACTAAAATAAAAAAGAAAACAATCAAAATTATTATCATTTCCATCACAAGACGGACTACCATTACTTTCACTGTCCTAACAATTATTATACCCATGTTAATTCCTGACAACTATTATATCCATATTAATCCGTTTTATATTATATTAGTGGATTAATTTCTTTGGAAAGGATGTAACTGAATTTTAATTTTTTTTTTAAATTAGGATATATATATTTGTAAAACATATTTAATTATATATACAATTGTAAACTATTATATCAAATGTAATGATATAATATGTATGAATTTTCCATATTTATGTGATGGTCACATGTAGATTCAGGATAGATGTAAGATAGATGTTTTATTGGCAAAATGACTTAAGAGGTATGACTAAGAAAAAATATATAAACGAAATCATACATAATTTTCAGTATATGAAGTATATTTATCGTTCATCTAAATCAAAGTCTATTAGATAAATCATTTAAAAGAAGGTAATTGTATTTCACTCATAAAAAATGAAACAATAATAATATATATCTTCGTTTATTTAGTTAGACTAATATGTAAATGTCTCATCTGATAAATTAAAAACCCTTACGTTTGACAATATGTGACAAGATCAAACACTGACAAATTTCAATACAATAGAATTATATATATATATATATATATATATATATATATATATATATATATATATATATATATATATATATATTTGTTTTATCAAAGAATTATACATATCTAGTTATGTTTATAAATTAAATACAAAAATTAAGAAATACCATGTTTTAAAAGAGATTTGACCCTTAACAAATCAAATTACCACTTAGATAACTTGTCAGTGACATTAATTTAATCCCATTAATTTAATCCCCTTAATCCAATCCAGTCACTTCATTACCATCTCAATCCATCCACATAATTCAATATCCCACGTAATAATTTCCATAGTCTCAATATTCAATAAGATTTTTATTCTTCACACTTCAATCTCATTCTTTATAATTCATCATTTCTTATCATATTTATTCATTTATTATATATCTTTATGCATAAAATTCAATTTATATATATACAAAAATCTTTAATCACATATATGTTGTTACGTGACACCTCAATAACATCATGTAATTGATAACATAAATATGTCACTTAAGCAAGACACTATAGAGATTCAATAATTTATAAATGAGATCAAACTTCACTTTAGAAATCGGTTTTATAAGATTAAGTTAGACATAAAATTCTCTTTTTAAGATGATATCAGAGCTTATTCTAATAAAGTTGTTTGGCCTATCAAACCACTTATTATCAAACTACTCTTAAATATATAGTCTCACGCATGAGTTGGAGAGTCTCAACATGAGAGAATGTGTGTTAAAGATCCTAGATATAGGGACTTTCAATAGTTTATAAGTGAGTGCAAATCTCACCTTACAAGCCGGTTTTATAAGATTAGATTAAACTTAAAATCCACTTCTTAAAACCTAACTTGAAGACATGTCTTCATTAAGTTGTTAATTCACGTTGATTCGATATCTTTTTCATATGAGCATCCAAACTAGCTTTGGAACACCCAACTTCTAAAAAAGCGATAGTCAATACTAATTTTAATTACTAACACATTACAATAATACTTGAGGGACATGGTTAAAGCTATAAATTTCTAAAAACAATCTAAAGTCTCTAATTCTTCATCACTTCAACACCACTTTATCACTTGTGTAATGAGAGTGTGAAATCTAATCAACTAACTATGATGTACAATTTGTACATAGTAAATTGTAAGTTTAAGTAAGTTTGAAAGTGTTGACTTTTATCAAATTGTTTTAAATTAATATTATAATATTAGTCATATTTCTTGTGAAATTTTTTCAAATGAAAATTTTGAAAATACTAAATTTAACAATTTTAAAATTTAATATTGTAAAATCTCATTTATACAAATTTAAAGATAACAAAGTTACCATTACTATTAAATTTACATATCTTTCAATATTGGATATTAACAATACTAAAGATAATCTACAACTTATAACTATCATATGAATCAATTTTAAAAATAACTTAATTAACTCATAATTCAAACATTCCTATTTATATCTCTATTTTTTCTCCACTTTTTTTCTATGTAAAAAATAGAATATAGAGTATTGAAAGAAGACTAACGAAAATATTAAACATAAAATTTATTTCATTCATAAGATAAAATTACAACTTTTATTGCAAATACTAGAAAATTACAATACTTTATTGTTCTCATTCTCACTCTTGGTGATGGTATATGAAGAGCTATTACTTAATTTAAGGGTGGATGAGTATGATTGTTATAAACTATTGAAAGACTTTAACGGGTTGTCCACCTGTTAGGAAAGTCGAGAGGAGGGAAACACGGGACAATGAAATAAGAACAAGACAAGAGTCCGACCCATATAAGAGAATGATACCATCGACTTTGATACTATATTAAGAGGTAGACTTTAAGTTTAATTCAAATTTAAGGTGAGATTTCCACCTATTTATAAACTATTAAAAAATTTTATTTCTAATTGATGTGGAATCTTCAATAAATATTTTTTTAAAAAAACATTTTAAATATTGAGAGAATTTATTAACACATCTGCAACTATATATGACAAGGAAGACTTTATAATCATAATTAGAACTATAGTGGAGGTGCACAATGATCCCCTTCTTTCGGATTTCATACACATATCTAAATTTAAAGTAAAAATAATACATTATCATATATATAAAAACAAATTTTCAATAAAGTAATAGTAGGCTTTCTTGTATCCATCGTGTTGCAAAAGATGATATTCAAATGAACACTTATATAAGGAAACGGTGATACTATTTTACGCATTTTCTTCCACACGTTCTAATAGTCAAATTGCATTAGTTAATTATTAATTATAAATATAAACATAAGTTTCTTTAGTCTTTAAAAAAAATGTCAGTTTTCCTTTTACCTATTTTGTTACATAAAGTTGACTAAGTTAAAGAAAACACAAAATATGAGTTGTATCAAATTATTTCTTTCACCATAATTATTTTTTGTGTAAAGTTAGTAAAATTATTACAACTTTAATTACTTTTTATTTATTAACTCGATTATTTGTTGTTATTTTTTCTAACATGTACGCTATTAATATAATAATAATTGTTAAATAAATTAAATATTTATATTGTGTTTTAAAATATTTTTTTTCAAACAACGCGTGTAAGATCTCATTTCCATCTTTTTTATTCTCTTATTCGCAAGCAAACCTTCTTTCGTTTCGTTTTTCCTGAGATATTTATTTGTGTTGTTTCCACATTCATTTATTCAAACATTACAAGAAAACAAATACTTAGAGTTGGCAAAAAATCTAAGGCAAATGAAGGAAACCAAAAGTTGACTCTACAACACTGAAAGCTACAAATATTTGTCTTGTATAGTTTATGGGATGCTAGTAGAGTGGACCTAATTAGGAGGACTGAATGTTTTCTATTACTTTAATAAAGAAAAAAAATCAACACTATAATTGGTCTAATGAACGCTAAATCGACCGAAATGATTTTAATTATTTTAATATAGTGTTTGTTAGGTTGATACTTAAGAAAAAAAAAAGAATTAACGAACTACGAAATTAAAAAGTATGTGTAAATCTTCTTTATAAGATTGGTACTAATTTCAGTTAAATTTCTTATTAATAAAATCGATTTAAGATTCAATAATAATATATTTTATCATATATATAAAAAGTACCGGAAAAGGAAGAATCTCAATATTGTCCTAAATATTATTATTTTTATAATTTTAAAATATAATTAGAATGAAATAAAAATAAGAAATGTGTATTATAGCTAAAGTTTTGGTAACAATGTTATGATAAAAAAATTATATCGATATTTTTTTTACTTTAAAAATTTATGTAAGTTTTTTAGAAAAAAATGCAAGCGATTTGCTTAAGATTTCAAATCGCAACAAAATCATAAGATTTTACATGGATAATAAATATAAATAAATTATATGATATAAATAATGTGCAAACTTCATTATCTTCAAAATTTGTGAGATTGAATTATGTATAAATTTATTTATTAAAATGGTATATAACAAAAATTTGTTAGAATTGTTGTGATACTTGTTATCTATTATCTGAATTATCCATAAATATTGAATTTCATACTTAAATGTGTATTTTTTTTAACGTGAGAGAATGTTGAATGAACTATTTAACCAATTTTTTTTTTCTATAATGTGATTATGAACTTTTTTTTCTTATATAAGTGGGGTTTAATAAGATAATGACATTCTTTTTTCTATAATTTGATTATAAACTTTTTTTACGCTATCAAATATAACCAAAATCAATAGTAAGTATCAATAAAGAAAGATCTATGAAAATTGCACAATCCTTTATTATTCTAATTCATATTGATTACATCACAATCTCATCATACTCAAAATGGTGGAGAATTATCTGTTGAAGGTGGGTTTGTGCAGATACAGGTGCCGTTCTCACAGTTACATGCAACACATTTTGGACAATATTTCCTACAATCTGGGTCCTTGTTACAATGTACGAGTGGAAATTCTAAAGACTCTGCTTCAGAATTCATGATCAGATCTGCATGTAAATATGTAAGTTCAATGTTATATGTTACAAATAAAAAACTTGATTTCAGAGAAAAATAATTATAAAAATTTGAATAATGGATTGAGTGGTGAAACATATAATGAAAATAAAGTAAGATTTGTAACCTGAAGAAATGATGAAAAAAGCCAATAAAAATGCCAATGTAAGAGAAGATTTCCTAGAAGTGTCCATCTTGACGTACAATATGATCTTCAACCTATGTTTATATAGAAAATGAATGATAGTTTGTATAGAAAATAAATTATTATAATATGTTGAATATCTTAGTAAGGTTGTTGGGCTTATAGGGTCACATGCTATCGGGTCGCTATCGGACTATCCTTATATATAAGTTTCACGCTCGAGTTGAGGAGTCTCGGCAAAGGAGAGTGTGTTGGAGATCCCACATTGACCAGAGATGAGGTCTTTCAATAGTTTATAAAGTGAGTGCAAACCTCACCTTACAAGTTGATTTTGTAAGGTTGAGTTAGACTTACACTTCACTTCTGATATGGTAGCAGAGCCTATCCTAACAAGATTGTTGAGCCTATCAGGCCGCTATTAAACCAGTTTAGAAGTTTCAACATGAGAGTGTGTGTGAGAGATCTCACATCGACATCAAACCCACTTTTAATATAACACTTTGACTTTTAAATGCCTTGTAAGGAAAATAATGATAGTTTACATAAATAATGACTTATGTTGAACACTTTGACTTTTAAATGCCTAATAAGTGATTATCCATTATAAATATACATTAATGATAAAATTAATATATTATTAAATATAGCACTGATAAAAGGAAGTTTATTATTTTTCTTAATTAACTTACCAAACCAATCTACAAGTATGAAAAAAAATATAATGTTATTCTTAGGTCCACTTAAAAAAAAATAAAAATAAAAACAAACCTCGCTACATTAAGATAATTAAAATCAACTTTATCCACTTAGGTCCACTGGTCCCATATTAATGTTATTTTTTAAGTAAAATAATAAAAAAATTCAGTCCACCTACCTTCTATTAGACCTACTTACACAATTGTCAGTAGAATCAACATTTGAACAGATGTATAAATGACGCTACAGATTTAGAACGTGTAGATCCCTTTCCTTATATAAGTGTTCGGTTCAATATCATCTTTTGCAACATGATTTATTGAAAAATTGTTTGTATATATATGGTAATGTATTAGTTTTACTTTGTATGAAATCTGAAACATGGGACTCACTGTGTCCCTTCACTGTAGTTCTACAATGATGATTGTAAAGTTTGTACTTTTGTCGCTATATATGTTTGAATTATGAATTAATTGAGTTATTTCTAAAATTGATTTATATGATAGTCGTAAGTTCTAAATTATTTTTAGCATTGTTTATATTCAACATTAAAAAATATGTAAATTTAATATTAATGGTAAATTTGTTATTTAAATTTGTATAAATGAGATTTTACGTTACTAATTTTCAAAATTTATAAATTTAACATTTTCAAAATTTTCATTAGATCAAAACCTTTGACAAGAAACATCACTAAAATTATAATATTAATTTAAAATAATTTGATAAAGGTTAATATTTAAACTTACAATTTAATATGTAAAAAATAAATTGTATATCATAGTTAGTTGTTAAGTTTTACATTATCATCATTTAAGTGACAAATGAAATTGAATCAATAAAGACAAATAAAATTGAATCAATAAAGACTTACAGATTTGAAGTTATTTCTAGAAGTTTATAACTTAGATACACAATTAGAGTTAGTATTGATTCTCTCTCCTCTAGAAGTTGTTGCTTGAAAAGCTAGTTTGGATGCTCATATGAAAAGATATTAAACCAAACTTTCTTCTAATGTTTTTATTACACATGTGATGTGAATTTGCTAAAATGATATGAGGTAAAGCTCAAGCAGTAGATTCACAATTTTTGTTTGTAAGGTGAGGCTCACATCCACTTATAAACTATTCAAACAAGTTTAAATATTTTGAAGCTCATTCCAGTGGTTAAAATTGCTTGCTCAGGGTTAAAGGATCATACCCAAACACACAACCTTAAACCAAAAGAAAGAAAGTCATGTCAACAAAGCTACATCTCTGCATGACCGTATCTTTGAGTGGTCACATCTGTATCTCCGTATGGCCAAAAGTAGTATATATGAGCGGCTGCATCTGCATGACCGCATCTGAAAGTCGTATCTCTAAGTGGTCACATCTGTATTGGCCGAATTGGTTGCATTGGCTGAGTTGCTTGCATCTGTCGAGTAGACCGCATCAGCATTGGCCGAATTGGTCTTATTGGTCGTGTTGGATTCATCCGTCGAGTAAGCCTTTTCAACCGAGATGGTTGCAATAGTTGTATTGGATGTATGGGTCGCATTGGATACATGTACCACATCTGTATGGCTTGAATGACCGAGAGATGAAACTGTATGCTTAGAAAACTCAGAATGTCGCATTTGTATTGCTTGAATGACTGAGAGCTGAAACCGTATGCTTAAAAAACTCAGAATGTCGCATCCATATTGGTCAAAACTTAGTAACCCGTATTCATATATCCAAAAACTCAAAAACCCTTGGTAAAAAACAACTTCAACTGATCTTCATTCTCAGTCCAAGTTGACTTCATCAAATCACATGGTAGCATCAGTGCTAACAATTTCTCCCAATTTGATGAAGACAACCCAGTGTGTGAATTGTAAAGAAATCAATGAAATATTTGAATCCTTATTTAAACACTGCTCCTTCATAGTTGAATACTCCTTCAAAGTTAAAATTGTTTAACTACAATATTAAAACAAGCAGCTCGAAATATTAAACGATAATATTCCATTAATAGAAGATAGAAACATATTACATCATATCCCTTCATTACAACAAAACCAACCAAACTTAATCTAAACCAAACTGAACTGATATAGAAACAATAGAAAACAACAACAACAGAAAATGCAAAATGCAAATGGAAGAGGCACACAGCAGCAGTAACCTAGAGGCAATCTAAGCAGACAACATGGAAACACACACTACACTTCTCCCCTGATGAATTTGAAAGAACCTATGACCGACTACATGAATATGCATGCAAATCCTATTCTTCTCGGCCAAAGTATATGCCCCAAGTTGCTATTGAATTGCTTTTATTTGCCCATCAAGGTACTAGAACTTGGCTGCGCATTATTGTGGCTCCTCTGATCTTGACTAATAGTATCGAGCCTACTAAGGACCATTTGCTCAAACCTTGAAAAAGGCTCACCTCTATCCACTGGAGGCGCATACGGAATAAAAGTATTGTACCCAATAGCTGCAGCAACACTCAATTCTCCCTCATCTTCTTGTTGTCCTTCACCTTCTCCTTCATCACCTTGTTGTCCAATCTTCTCTTCATCAATTCTACATATCTAGTGATCACCATTGATCTTCTTGAGACCAATTTTGTGAAGAGTGGCAACAGTAACTTCTTTATGGGGCTTCACTATTTCAACCAACTCATCCTTCAGATCAACTCCAAAATACTCAATGAACTTGGACACCAAAACAACATAAGGAATACAATAATCAACTAGGTTCCTAGTCTTGACCATGTGCTCCTTGAACACATTAACCCAGTTGATCTTAACTCGATGCATTATACAATACATCAAAATCATATCCTCTTCCGTTAGAACTGCATGGTTGTAACCTCTCAGAATGAGTTGCCAAACTACTATAAAAGCAAGAATCCTGGGATTCATGTACAAGCCTCCAACAGGATATCCTCTTACCATTGCATGTGGGTTCCTCAAGCAAGACCTGAAGAATTCCACCTTGTTGAATCCTTCAAGCGATGTGTAAAAAGGTGATAATTTATCATAAGACAAAACTGAATTCAAAGGATATTTAACTTTTGAAGATGTTTTGGAAACATTGAGATTACAATGATAATCCTTTAGATACTCAGGTGGTCTTTTTGTTCGAGTACTCATTCGAATTGAATGTATTGTTTCATGAGCTTCATTAAGGTTTTGGTCTCTATGGGAACAAATTTCTTCTGAGATCTCAATGTTTGATTCATGGTCATTATTACTATTGTTTTCTACAATATCACAAGGTACAATGGGTACAAAAGTGGCTTGTGATGGTTGATTCAAAACAGGTTGGTCTTCAGTAAAAGGATTTTGATAAAAAAAATGCTAGGACTATCAGTTTTATTGCTAGTATCTTCAACCTTTTGGTATGGAAAAATATGTTCATAAAAGACAACATTCCTAGACACAAAAATTTATCTTTATTGAATATTCAACAAAACATATCCTTTTGTTCCTCTTTAAAACCAATAAAAACACATTTTGATGCCATTGGATCAAATTTTGTTCTATTTGTTGGCAAAATGCTAGAATAGCATAAAGATCCAAATGTCTTTAATTGATTAAAATATTCTGTAGTTTTGTAAAGCATCTCATGAGGTGAAAAATAATTTAAAATAGTCGTGGGAAGCCTGTTTACAATATGCGCAACACGTATCACAGAATATGAGCAATTGTAGGTTTATCAAGAAACTGAGAAAGTTGTTGAACATAAAAGGTTATGTCATGTCGGGTATTAGTGAGATACATAAGCCTTCCAATCATCCTTCTATAAGCATGAACATCTGTGCAAGACACACTTCCATTAAAAGACAATTTAACAAGATTATCCATAGGAGTGATTGCAAGTTTGCAGGCTAAAAGACCTGCATCTTTTAACAATTTCAGTGCATACTCCTTTGATTCATCATTATCCCTTTCTTACTTCTTACTTCAAGATCAAGAAAATATTTTAAATCTCCAAAATCCTTGATTTTGAATGTTTTATTCAAAGCTTGTTTGATTCGATCAATCTCTTCTTTATCATTTCCTGCCAATATTATATCATCCACATACACCAATATTGTTGTAAAAGATCCTTCAGAAGAATTAATAAATAAGGAATGATCATTCATAGATTGAGTATATCTCACAAAAATCAAAAAATTTGATAATTTAGCAAACCACTTCCTGCTAGCTTGCTTCAGGCCATATAAAGCTTTTTTTTAATTTACAAACTTGTCTTGGTCGAATAGAAGTCAAACCAAGAGAAGCAACCATTTATACATCTTCTTTCAACTCTCCATGCAAGAAGGCATTATTTATATCTAACTATTTCAATTTCCAGTTATAAATAGAAGCTAGAGAAAGAAGCAACCTTATAGTGGTCATTTTTGCTACTGGAGAGAAAGTTTCAAGGTAGTTAATGTCCTCTGTTTGTGTGTATCCCTTTGCCACTAACCTTGCTTTATACCTCTCAATAGTTCCACCAGCCTTATATTTTATTTTGAAAATCCATTTGCAACCTATGACAGTTTTGTCTTTAGGCAGAAGAGCATTCTCTCATGTTTGATTTGACTCCAAAGTAGATATTTCACAGTTACAACCTCTCTCCAACAGTCATGTTTCATAGCTTCAAAATAAGTGTTTGACTCAATATGTGAAGAAATAGACATAACCAAAGATGTGTAAGAAGGTGATAATTTATTATAAGACAAAACTAAATTCAAAGGATATTTAACTTTTGAAGATGTATTGGAAACATTCAGATTACAATGATAATCCTTTAGATACTCATGTGGTCTTTTTGTTTAAGTACTCATTCAAATTGAATGTATTGTTTCATGAGCTTCATTAAGGTTTTGGTCTTTATGGGAACAAATTTCTTTTGAGATCTCAATGTTTGATTCATGGTCATTATTACTATTGTTTTCTACATTATCACAAGGTGTAATAGGTACAAAAGTGGCTTGTGATGGTTGATTCAAAACAGGTTGGTCTTCGGTAAAAGGATTTGATAAAAAATGTTAGGACTGTCAGTTTTATTGATAGTATCTTCAAACTTCTGGTATGGAAAAATATGTTCATAAAAGACAACATTCCTATACATAAAAATTTCTCTTTATTGAATATGCCACAAAACATATCCTTTTGTTCCTCTTTTAAAACCAATAAAAACACATTTTGATGCCATTGGATCAAATTTTGTTCTATTTGTTAGCAAAGTGCTAGAATAGCATAAAGATCCAAATATCTTTAATTGATTAAAATATGCTGCAGTTTTGTAAAGCATCTCATGAGGAGAAAAATAATTTAAAAACGACGTGGGAAGCCTGTTTATAATATGCGCAACATGTACCACAGAATATGAGCAATAAATTTTAGGTAATTGAGATTGTATCATGAGAGCGTTTGCTACATTTAATATATGACATGTTTCCTTTCAACAATACCATTTTGTTGCAGAGTATTAACACAAGACGTTTGATGTATTATTCCTTTGTTGGCAAAGAAATTAGTCATACAAAAATTTAGTCTCATTATCACTTCTTATTGTTTTTATTGTTGTCTCAAATTGTATTTGAACAAAAGTGACAAATATTTCCAAAATCTTAACAACTTCAAATTTTGGTTTTAAAAGAAAAATCCATGTGTACCTCGAATAATCATCAACTATGGTCAAGAAATATTTATGACCGTGAATTCATGGTATTGAGTAGGGCCCCCATAGATCAACATAAATTAAATCAAAACATTTTTTAGATTTAGATGTACTAAAAGAAAAAGCAAGTCTTTTTTGTTTTGCAAAATGACAAACATCACACACAAAAGATTTGCTATATTTAACAAAAGGAAATTTATTCTAGATAACATCAATGCATTTATTTGAAACATGTCCTAATCGAAAATGCCAAAGGTTATCAAGGTCACTAGCAGTAAAATTGACAGTATAGGTAGATTAAATAGGTTTGATTTGAAGCTTTTTGTAGGAACAGCTGGCTCCAGAAGGGGGGGTTGAATGGAGCCTGAACTCAATTCGCTATAAACAGAAATCACCAACCAAGGAAAAAATATATAAGCACAGATAAAGCAGTTTTATACTGGTTCACCTTAATCTCTTGGGCTACGTCCAGTTCTCCCTTAAACAAACTATTCAAGAGGTTCCACTATTTAGCAAATAGTTACAACGAGTACACAAACCTCTCCAGGTTACAACGAGTACAGAAACCTCTTCAGGTTATCACGAGTACACAAACCTCTCCAGGTTATACTAGTCCCAATCTCCCCCTGAGATCAAGACCACTCAAGATTGAAATAAACACTCTCAAAAGAGAGAACAATGAAAGTTTACAAGGGTTTACTTCACAATGTTGAAGAATTACACAATGGTTTCACACAACCCAAAACTCTAGATGCTCTCAATAGCAGATTGACAATAAACACTCAGTATATTTTCTTCAATGTATTATATGATGTATTTCTCTTCTTGCTTCTTGTTGTATTCTTCAACTTGAACTTGCTCCTCTATATGTAGCTTTTTAGAAACTAGCCGTTGGGATGCTTGAACAGAGCAATCTTAACTTTCTGATGTATGGAGCTCAAACTGGAAATATTTATCTAATATTTTAAACTGCATTAAACTTGATTAATTCTGTATCAGAAATAATTAATTTAAAATAACATAGAGAAATTATATTTGAGATACTCATCAATAATTTGAATAATTTCTATCATGAACAAATCTGAACATTAAAGCACAATATGATCAATTAATCACATTTAAATATTTCATAATAATTTGAATAATTTCCATAATGAATAAATATGAACGTTAAAGCACATAATGCTATAAAATCAATTTAAATCAAATCAATAACACATAAAAGTAAATAGTAAGAAAACTTATCTCTTTATGGACCATGTGTCTCCTACTTCAATAATAATAATGTTAATTGCGCAATGTATATAAGTCATCAAATATAAATGTATACTTCAGTTTTGTTATCATCAAAACTTTATCAAATGATTTGATCATCTAAAGGGACTTTGGACCATCTAATGTTCAACACTTTTGATATGAAGGGACCCTAAGTATATAAAGTCTATATTGCATCTCAACATAACTAATTATCTTCAAGGAGTTTTGTCCTTAATGTGACAATCATTAAAATAAAAAATAATCACACAAGATAAATTATCAATTAACTTTTGCTATTGAAAGAAGATTAAAGGTGGAGTTAGGTATATACAAAACATCATCTAGGACATGATCTTGATTGATAAGAGCACTTCTAGAATAATTTGCAATGACTTGATTTCCATTTGATAATTTGACAAAGATAGGATTAATTTGATTATATGAAGTGAAATGAGTCAAGGATGAACAAATATGATTAGTAGCACCACTATCAAGAATCCAAGAACTAAAGGAAGAGAGAAATTTATTACCTGTGTGTGTTGTTGTGTTGGAAGGAATGACAGATATTTGATTAGAGGCATCTTCACTGGATTTAGACTGTCTCAGAAGGGCTAACAATGTTTGATATTGCTCAGGAGTAAAACCAATTTGCTGAGAATGTGCTTCTGACCTTGAACCTTCATAATTTTGCTAGTTATTATTACAGTCTGCTTTCTGATTTTTAAACTTGAACTGAGATGGAAAACCATGTTTTCAATAGCTTGTATCAATCATATGTGTTGTCTTTCCACAATGACTACAGACTTTAGAAGTATATCATCTTCCATAATTTCTTTTGTTATTATGAATCATTGCCTTAGACTGATCACCAAAAATTTGTCTCTCGTGTTGTGTATAAAGAGAACAAATCATATGTTGTTGAGAACTAACATGGTAAGGTGAACTAAAATCTTGTGAAGGATCAACAATTTCAGTCATGACAAATGTAGCAATCAGAGTTTTCAAATTAGAGCTCTAATACCATATTAAAAGATAAAAAGATGAACAAAAATGAACAAAGAATATGAGAATGAAAATATTCTCTCTATTTTCTTATTTTGATCAAAAGTAGATGACTGAATATATACAAGTAATGTATCTATTTTGGGTATAGTTAAATAAAAATATTATAATCTGATAATGTCATAAAGACAAATAAACAGAATTGATGGTAATTTAATTTTCTTATAAAGACAACATCACAATACAGGATTGAGATTAATTTCCTTCTTGAAGTCTGGTATCTATATCGTCTGAAAATTATCTTTATACAAAAGCATTTGAGAAACGATGATAAACTGTTTCAAAGTTCTAAAGATAAGTTAAGAGTGAATTGTAAGAGAAAAAAACTTGTAAAAGTGTGAAGTTTGTAAAATGAATTACTAAATAATTAAAATTCTAATTTATACATTAAATATAATTTTATATCTTTTAAAATCATTCATATTAAACATGGGGTCTCATAAAAAAAACTTCACTGTCAGGAATGATTCATAAGTTAATAAATATTTATTATCTTAAATTAACAATTCAAGTATAAATATAATTTTTTTATTAAATAACCTATAGATTTTCGAAACCACAAATTTCAATTTATAAGATAAGTCTTCAACTTCTTATAAAAGTCAATATAATAAATATACAATTAATCAAGACTTTAAGTTTATTTACTAATTAAAAATATGATACAATAATATAGAAATAAGGTGTTGAGAGAAATCCGAAAGGGGAAACCGGGGAGATCTCTAACAAGAATGAGACAAGAGTCAACCCATATAAGAGAATGACGCCACCTTCAATCCAAAACCTTAAGGCATTAGGTTTGTGGGTCTTCTTACTTATATGTTGCTCAACTTTCTCATTTCTACCCAATGTGGGACTTAGACTCACACTTGAATACCTAACAATCTCCCCCTCAAGTGAGAGTCCCTCCTCCACATTGATACACTCCCCTTGAGTGGAAGCATTCTCAAACCCGAGTACATTACTCATGACCCCTCACTTGTACCGCCGTTCACACATTTATACGAGACATGCTTGCCTTAAACCTCTGTCAGGAAGACTTTCGATACAGGGTCAAATTGTACTCGCCCAAGCCGTAAACCAACAGCTCTGATACCACTTGTTGGGAGAATCCGAGAAGGAAACCGGGGAGAATGAGACAAGAGCCAACCCATATAAGGGAATGACACCACCTTCAACCCAAAACCTTAAGGCGTTAGGTCTATAGGTCTTCTTTCTTATATGTTGCTCAACTTTCTAATTTCTACCCAATGTGGGACTTAGACTTACACTTGAATTCCTAACAATCTCTCCCTCAAGTGAGAGTCACTCCTCCACCACATTGATACACTCTCCCTCGAGCGGAAGCAATTCTCAACCCCGAGTACATTACTCATGACCCCTCACTTGTACCACCGTTTACACACTTATACAGGACACGCTTGCCTGAAATCACTATCAGGAAGACTTTCGATACAAGGTCAAATTGTACTCGCCCAAGCCGTAAACCAATGGCTCTGATACCACTTGTTGGTAATCCGAGGGGGCAAAACCGGGAGATCTCACAAGAATGAGAACTTCCTGATGGAGATTTCAGGCAAGCGTGTCCCGTATAAGTGTGTGAATTGCGGTACAAGTCAGGGTGTCATGAGTAATGTACTCGGGTTTGAGAATGCTTCCGCTCGAGAGGGAGTGTATCAATGTGGTGGAAGAAGGACTCTCACTTGAAGGGGAGATTGTTAGGTATTCAAGTGAGAGTCTAAGTCTCACATTGAGTAGGAATGAGAAAGTTGAGCAACATATAAGAAAGAAGACCCACAAACCCAAAGCCTTAAATTTTTGGGTTGAAGGTGGTGTCATTCCCTTATATGTTGGCTCAGTTCTCATTCTTATGAGATCTCCCCGGTTTTGTCCCCCTCAGATTACCAACATAAGGCATTAATAAAGATTTAATATAAAACATAAAATGATTATATTGATCTTAAACTTTCTTCTTGATCTTTAATCCATACATATCATCAATAAAAATTAATTATTATTATTATTATTAAATACATTTAATATAAATAATTAAATACATTCAAAATAAACTTCGTTGTCTTTATACAAAAGCTTTCTTTCTATTCGGAGAAACGTTAACAAATTCTTTCAAAGTTTTAAAGATAAGTCAGAGTGAATTGTAAGAGAAAAAAAAAACTTGTAAGAAAGTGAAGTTTGCAAAATGAATTCCTAAATAATTAAACTTTGAATTTATACATTAAATATAATTTTTAGTCCTTTTAAAATCATTCATATTAAAGATAAAAATGGGTCTCATAAATGATCAATAAGTTAATAAATATTTATTACCTTTAAATTAATAATTCAAGGATAAATATAATTTTTTTTTATAAATTAACCCATAGATTTTCGAAACCACAAACTTCAATTTATAAGATAAATCTTCAGCTTCATTATAAAAGTCAATGTAAACATATTTATACAATTAAGCAAGACTTTGTTTATATTTCTAATTAAACTTTTCTGTACAGAATAATATAGATATAATAAGGCTTTAATAAAGATTTAATATAAAAATATAAACTTTCTTCTTAATCTTTAATCCATACATTTCATCAATAAAAATTAATTATTATTAATATTATTATTCCTATTATTATAATTAAATACATTTAATGTAAATAATTAAATTCATTTAATATAAATCAACATTAATTTGTTATTAGAAAAATATCATGAGTTGGTCTTGACTCCCGTTGACTCCACTCTCTGGACCTCTAACTTTCTTCTTAATCTTTAATCCATACATTTCATAAAAATTAATTATAATTATCATTAAATACATTAGGCACATTTGTTATTAGAAAATATGAAAACCTTGTGGACTCCACTCCCTGAACCCTTAGTAACACAATACATAACTTATAAAGGACAATGTTTTTTAAACAATGATATAAGTTACAGCAGTTAAAGTTTGATAACTATATATTTTTCTAAAAATGAATGATATAAGCAATCTATATTATCTTTTTTCCATATATGCAGACCAAATAATAACTATATATAATGCACCAATCAGTTTATACAAATGCAACCAAACACGAGTTTGGTATATCTATTATCGTCATTTTTCTTACAAACACGAATTTTTTAGGATAATGTTCAACAATAAAATGGACTCTACAATAAAGAATTTTCTCAAATGCATATTTTTACTGGCTTTCTTCATCCTTGTATTAGGTTATAAATCATAATATCTTTTCCCCATTCTGTTTCATCATTCAAATAAATATATTTTATTTTGTTGCATGCAAGTTGTTCTTATATATTATTGAATTTGCGCATGTAGGCATGAGTATGGAATGTGAAGCAAGGAAAACAAGATTATTCCAAAGGTACTCTCCTAAGTCAAGATATGATTTTCATGAAAAAAATTGAGCAATTTCTTTTAGTAAATTAGAAAAAATCATAACTTTTATACTCCTAGATTAATTAATTAATATTTTATTTTATTATTAATGTTTCAAGCTAGAATTTCTTTTATTTTTGTGGTTCTGAGTTTTGCTAAAAATTAGTTGGTATGTTTAGCCCTACCTTTATAATTGTGAGTCTACATGTTGATCGTACAAATTTCAATAGACAAAGAAAGAAATAAAATTTTTTACAATTTTTTAATTTTAAATCTGATTATATACAGTAAATTTTGCAGTAGCATTCTCTGTAGAATATTGTTGTTTAAAGGATTTTTTTTTTTTTTCATGAGTTTTAATAAAAAAAATACTAATTTCTTTCAAAAAAAATTTACAAATAATTTTGGAAAGATATCCGCAACAAATATCATCTGGAAAATTTACCAGTATTTTGTTGCTAAAATAAATCATACGTAAATCGTAAAGGAAGTTTCACGCATAGTGATTCTTAAAGTTTTCATTATTAATATTCTCTTATTATTACAATATTAATATTCTTTTTAATAATAAAATCTTAACTATTATGTTCTCACATAATATATATAGTATAAATATAAAATTATTACTTATAATAATACTTTATTTCCATGTTTTTTTTTTATGTTATACTATTTATTTTCGTTATCATAATATTTTGTTGGAAATTTAATCTTGATTAGAGATAAGTTCAATTTATATTATACAAATTGTTACAAATTTTATTTTACAAGGTTGAGTTAGACTTAAAGTACACTTGTTAATATAATATTAAATTCTAACAAGATTAAATAGGTATCACATATCAAATAAATATAAAATCAATTTACAATATATAACTAACACTGTAAGAAAAAAAGTTATTTAAAGACTAATGTTTACTCGTCAAATGAAATGATTGTTAATTGTAACTAAAATAGTTACTAAATTAAATTTTGGTTGATAAATAACTACAAAATAAATATAATTATTGAAGTTAGTGACAAAGTAAGTTAAGATAATTGGTATCTGACATTAACTAGTAAGGTTTTAGTTACTTATACCATCAAGTTACTTATACCATCGGATCCTAAATTGGTATCTAATTAGATTAGAGACTAAAAATTTTAGTGACACCATCAAATCTTAAACTGGTATCTAATTAAATTAGAGACGTGATCTTAAATTGGTATCTAATTAAATTAAATTAAAGACGTGACTTATAAGTAGAAATCTCATTTTAAAAATTGGTTTGATAAGATTAAATTTTTTTACATGATAATTATTTTGTATCCTTATTTTATTTTATTTTTTGAATGTTATACCCTTCCTAAAAAGATTAAACATCTGGTTTTGCAGGTATATTGATAATGTAGAATTGGAAAGATTAGAAGGAAACATTTTTTCTTCTATTCCCCACTCTCCCATTGATAGGAAAATGACACTCGAGAACAATCATGTTCTGAGAAGAGCTCCTACCGGACCGAATCCTATTCATAATCCTGCAGGACCAAATCCTCTTCGTTATTGATCATATAAATGGATCAAAATGGAATGTGTTTGAATAAGTGAAGAGAGAACATGAATCTCACCACACTACGATCTTGAATTCCAATTTCTATATTAATAAATGCTCTACAATTAAGTATGACTCTTAATAATTATCATTATACCATGGTCCATAATAATTCAATTAATCAAGAAAAAATTATGAAATATAATTCATCGTTATGACATCAGACGCATATGTTGTGTACATGTATATTCAGTCGGATCACATAGTGTCTTTGATAAGAACCTTTATCCTAATACATTAATGCTTAAACGTAATTTCCTTTGATTCTTTATTCTAAAACTATAAATAATAAGGAGAGACCCTAATTATATAGGTAAACATGAATATTGTAGACTTAACGTAAATATGAAGATTCTTCTTCTTCAGACATTTGGATGTTCATAGGAAATGTACCAAGAATACCTTGGATTCACATCATACAATATTTTATACCAAGCTTGTTGGTAATTAAAATAATTATACGAAGGTGGATCAAACATCATGAAAATTTTCTTTTCTGTTAATGAACTTTGATTCCATTCTTTCTTCAGAAAGAATTTTCAGAATTTTTAGTTTGGAGAAGCAAACAATGGACGGATCTTTCATATCACATTCCGGGATGATTTTTGTAGAATGGGTATCTATCAATATGAATTGATAGAACCTTTTAGTCTTTTTAGGATTTTCTTTTGGTATCCATACTTTGTCATCTAACAAAAATATGTTTTGAAACAATTTTTTAACATCTTTTTTTAGAACTTTTTTTTGCGTTTTACAATCAATTCTTAGTAAAAAAAAGTTTATTGATGAAATCATTTCGAAATTTTGATATATATAAAACAATGGTCAAAAATTCTTTTTTACTGTACTATATTTTTCCTGGGGATCCCAAAACCAAACTCATCTGTTTCAACAATTAAAACTGCCTTAGGATTTTGGATTCCTAAACAAGGGAGATTATTCACTAAGGCTTTAATTTTCCTAACAACTTCTGTGTGGTTCTTTTCTCATGGTTTTCGATTCTTTCTTAACCTATTAAACAAGGACTTGGCTGTTATTCTTACTTCGGGAATAAATTTCGAAACATAATTTAGGCATCCTAATAACCTTTGCAACTAAGTTTTATTTTTAATTTTATCTGGAAATTTTTTAGAAAATTCAGATACTGCAAGATATTGGAGTTATTTTTCCTTACCATATCTCATGGCCTAGGAACCTAACCTTTTAGTAACGGTTATAGTCATTTTCCTAACAGAGGCTACTAATCCATTTTTCTTTATTAATTTTTTAAAGATTTTTAAATGTTTTAAGTGTTGCTCAATAGAATCTGAATAAATTAATACATCATCCAAATAAACAATCGCAAATTTTAAATATAGTATTGATATATTATTCATAATTTTTAAAATTTTGACATGGCATTTTTTAGTTCTATTGGCATTACATTCTATTCATAATGTCCAAAAATAACTACAAATATCGTTTTATATTTATCTTCTTCTTTAATGTATGTATTGATAGATTAATTATATATGTTTGGGGTGTATGATATATGTGGTAACATTTATTAAAAAAAATATTCCAATTTCATTAATAATCTAGTCATGTAAATTAAAATATTTATTGAAGAGAAGTTGAAGATAACCTATAATAAGTATAATTAGATATTTGTTAGAACTATGAAATGGTTCAAAGTCTCTTTAGAATATCTAATCACTTAGTAAAATTTTGATGAGCGAAAATCCTGGACGAAAATACTTCAAAGAGCACACTTGTTTTATGGGATTTCTCACCTAGGCAACATTACTCTGGCCTAGGCGAGAATACATCCTCAATTGGGCGAAAATACTCTAGAGAGCACACTTGCTTCTGAGACTTTCTCGTCTGGGTAACACTACCCTTGCCTGGGCGAACTACCTCCCGCCTAGGCGAACGACTTCCCGCCTGGGTAAAAACAGTCCAGAGAGCACACTTGCTCCTCAAAACCATTCTTGCCTGGGCGAGATGCTATCACCTGAGCGAATTATGTAGAGAACAACAACCTATTAGACAATTCATACATTTTCTACTACCTCGAAGCTACTACACATGTCTCATATGAACTAATTGGGCAAAGATTAACATGCATATCAACAGTTTTCACAGAACCACATCATACATGCAGACAAATCAAATTACGACTAGAGTTTAAATGGAAACTTCATGCCAGCAGAGAACTATCACAATGCATTTTCACAGACACAATTTGTTTGTTCAACCCTAATCTCACAATCAAAATTAAAAACAAATGACATACTAGTCAACTTCCCTTACCTGAATCGTAGTGGAAGTTCTCTCTAATAGCCCCTACAGCCTGAACCCCTCAGGAACTCGAATATGCACCAAAGGACCTGTGATCAATTATCAGACTAATACAATAGGAAACTAAGCTCACAGAGGCATCGTCTGATGGCTCAGAGACCACATGTAAGCTCCAAAAGCAAAGGAAAGAAGAAAACTAAAATCTAACTCTGAGGAAGGAGGGAAGAAGATGAACTTACTCTAATGGAGATTCTGATCGGATAGACTTGCTCTGTTCTCTGCCACAAATCTAACAGTGGGCTCCGCTTGAGAAACTGATGGAAGGCCAACGCAAAGACTTAGAGAGAAGTTAGAGAAAAGGGAAGTCTAAGGGTTTGAGAGAGATGGTGGCTTAAGTGAGAATGAGACTTAACTACTAATTTTTCTATAAATACGTATTTTTGGTTTACTAATATAATAATCAGGTGTTCATTCCACTTTTACCATTTCTATTTAGATGACAGATTTTCTAGAATGTTACATAGAATGTGTTTTTTACTACTAGTGTATTAAAGCTCAAGACGAAAAAAAAAATCAAATCAGATCAAAAGATTTCTTTTCGAGCTTTTATTGCAACAAACGTGAAGATCTACTTTTCTGAAGATACGTGAAACAAATATGCTTATATAAAGAGAATGAAGAAGAACATTGAAAATATAACAAGACATAGTTAGTAAAAGATTCATTATTCCTATAAGCTATAGCTTCAAGTATATGAGGTTGTGAAAAAGCTCTTTAATTATTCATTGTGTGAATTCTTTGAGGTATTTTTAATTGTATTGTCTCTCTAAGAATGTTTCTTTTTTTTATCTTGAATGGTTTTTATTTTAGAGAAAGATTGAGATATGTAAAACTAGGAGTAGTTGGTATACTCTCTAAATTGAAATAGTTGATGTACTTGCGTTAACTTGACCAGATTAATGTACTCGTTATAAACAATCATTATTTTGTTTAACCTCGAAAGTTATTTGTTTATAGAAGAATTGAATTTAACTTACGTTTTGGAATAAACTAATACAAATATTTGTTGTGATGTTTATTATCTTTGATGGACGAACTAGTCTAATTTTCTGAAAAAATAATTCACAAGCTTTATTTAACTTACCTCTTTAAAATCATCTTAGAATCAGTTGTTCCAACAATATTCACACATTTTTAACAACTTAAATAAAATAAGTATATTAACTTGCTTTATTCTAATGCTCGATATGAAAAGAATCCAAAAATCAAATAAAAATAAAAAAGTCGTAATTTACTTATCGTGATTTACGAAAGAAATATATCACTACAATCCTATAGTAGCATATATTGATATAATCTTCTAGGATCCCACGGACAAGTCTACTACTCACAAAGAAAAATAGATAAATAAATATATGAGGAGAAGAAAATATACTCTAAAGCAAAACCCGATCGATTTATATTTTCTTAAACTTCGTTATCTTTATACAAAAGCTTTCTAATTGGAGAAACGATGTCAAACTTTTTTAAGGTTTTAAAGATAAGTTAGGGCGAATTGTAAGAGAAAAAAACTTGTAAAAAAGTGAAGTTTGTAAAATGAATTACTAAATAATTAAAATTCTAATTTATACATTAAATATAACTTGTATTTCTTTTAAAATCAATCATATTAAATATAAAAATGGCGTCTCATAAAAAAAACTTCACTATAAGGAATGATTAATAAGTTAATAAATGTTTATTACCTTAAATTAACAATTCAAGTATAAATTCATTTTTATATTAAATAACCTATAGATTTTCGAAACCACAAATTTCAATTTATAAGATAAAGTCTTCAACTTCTTATAAAAGTTAATATAAACATATTTATACAATTAATCAAGACTTTAAGTTTATTTACTAATTAAATTTATGATACAGAATAATATAGAAATAAGGCATTAATAAAGATTTAATATAAAAACATAAAATGGTTATATCGATCTTAAACTTTCTTCTTAATCTTTTATCCATACATATCATCAGTAAAAATTAATTATCACTATTATTATAATTAAATACATTTAATATAAATCATTAAATACATTTAAAATAAACTTCGTTGTCTTTATACAAAAGCTTTCTATTTGGCGAAACCATGACAAATTCTTTCAAAGTTTTAAAGGATAACGATTTTTAACCAATGATATTACACTTTAACTTTCTTCTTAATCTTTAATCCGTACATATCATCAATAAAAATTAATTATTGTTATTATTATAATTAAATACATTTAATGTAAATAATTAAATACATTTAATGTAAATAATTAAATACATTTAAAATAAACTTCGTTGTCTCTATACAAAAGCTTTCTATTTGGAGAAACGATGACAAATTCTTTCAAAGTTTTAAAGGATAATGTTTTTTAAGCAATGATATTAATCTTTAACCTTCTTCTTAATCTTTAATCCATACATATCATCAATAAAAATTAATTATTATTATTATAATTAAACAAATTTAATATAAATAATTAAATTCATTTAAAATAAACTTCGTTGTCTTTATACAAAAGCTTTCTTTTTTGAGAAACGATGCCAAATTCTTTCAAAGTTTTAAAGGATAATGTTTTTTAAGCAATGATATTAATCTTTAACCTTCTTCTTAATCTTTAATCCATACATATCATCAATAAAAATTAATTATTATTATTATAATTAAACAAATTTAATATAAATAATTAAATTCATTTAAAATAAACTTCGTTGTCTTTATACAAAAGCTTTCTTTTTTGAGAAACGATGCCAAATTCTTTCAAAGTTTTAAAGGATAATGTTTTCTAACCAGTGATATTAATCTTTAACTTTCTTCTTAATCTTTGATCCATACATATCATCAATAAAAATTAATTATTATTATTATTATAATTAAACAAATTTAATATAAATAATTAAATATATTTAAAATAAACTTCGTTGTCTTTATACAAAAGCTTTCTTTTTGGAGAAACGATGCCAAATTCTTTCAAAGTTTTAAAGGATAATGTTTTTTAACCAGTGATATTAATCTTTAACTTTCTTCTCAATCTTTAATCCATACTTTTCATCAATAAAAATTAATTATACTTGTAATAAAATACATAACGCACATTAATTTGTTATTAGAAAATATTAAAATATGAGATGGTTGACTCTGTGGATTCCACCCCCTGGATCCTTTCATAACACAATACGTAACTTAAAAAGGACAATGTTTTCTAAAAGGTGATATAAGTTATTGTGGTCAAAGTTTGATAACTATAATTTTTTCTAAGAAATGAATGCTATAAGCAATCTATATTTCTATTTTCATACATAATAACTGTGATACTCTGCACCTTCAGACTCTCTTCCCTGTGTTTCTCTTTCGCTTTCTCAAAAGTCTCTCTCCTTTCTCTCTAGTTTTTCTCCCTCCATATATCAACTGTTTTAAAATCTAAATATACCCTGCAGTAGCTAAGGAGTTAAGGATCATTTATAACCGATCAGAATCTCAAACAAAGTAAGTTCATATTTGTTCTATAGATCCCTTAATCTCTGTTTTTTCTTAGGTTTTTGTCATCAATCTTAGTAGAGACAGTTGAGAAAAGTATTTCTCTCAACTTAATTAAGATTATACTAAAATTTGGTTTTGTTCTGATAACTTTTTCTAGATCCCTAGATTTTGAGATTAACATCTTTATCTTTATCGGGTGGAAGAATTGTTGTAGAGATCTTCGTTAGGTAAGGGAAGCTAGTAACTTATTTTAGTTATTTACTTTCAAATAGAACCCTAGAATAAAAGACTCAGATATATGATTATCAGTGCTTAAGTCTTTCTTGCAGGTCTGACTGGTCCTTGGGCACTGATTGAATTTGGTTATTTATTGTGATTTGATATAATTAATTGAACTGTTTTAAGTAATGATGTTAGAAAGAAACATGTGTAAACATTTTGGTTGTTGTTTGTTGGAATTGATGTGTTATGTTGATGACTGATTTATAGACTTGTATGTAATCATTTTTGTTGAAATGAAACCAGTGTATTAGGGGTTGAAAGGAAACCAAGGTACCATGGTTACATATGTCTCTATATGCTTCAGTATGATAAAATTGAATGTGTTATGTGTGATGACTGAGTTATAGGCTTGTATGTAATCGTTATGGTTAAAATGAAACCAGTGTACTGGGGGTTGAAAGGAAATCAAGATACCATGATTACACATGCACCTATAAGCTTCAGAATGGTTGAATATGATTGTTGTTATGACTGAATGATGAATGCATTTGCAATCATTTTGATTGAAATGAAACCAGAGTACTGGGGATTGAAAGGA
>Ga0209700_104160_pt1 | contig 26518 bp, 12 predicted proteins | sample SiratroredBW_FD_187528 | JGI IMG/M metagenome (GOLD analysis project Ga0209700, IMG submission 187528) | Root nodule microbial communities of legume samples collected from California, USA - Siratro red BW (SPAdes) (version 2) | ecosystem: Host-associated > Plants > Roots > Nodule | place: USA... | reverse complement strand
CATCTGTGTGAAATAAATAATTATCAGTACAAACCACTTGATCCTGATCTTCCCAGCTCATCACAGAGGCCGATAGATTCTTATCCTATGGATAGGATCATCCCAGAACAAGATAACTCTCACCAGCCTCGAGAATTCAAAAGTGTAACAGAGTACTATATACCAGCAGACCAGTTCCAGCAAAGTGAAGACCTGGCAGGAAACGACAATGAAGAATTAATGGATGAATTAATGATACACAAACAAATGTTTCCTTACTGGGACCCATTACATGGTAGTATGACTCAAAGCGAAGCTCAACAGATGAACTGTTCTGTCTCTACTAGGTCCAATTAAATAAAAGGTGTGTAATAGATATGGTGATGTAAGCATGATGTAAGTGATGATGTAAGCATGATGTAAGCGATGATGTCAGCATGATGTAAGCATGATGTCATCAGTAACTAGAATTTTCTAAGAGTGATGTAAGCATGATGTAAGCAATGATGTCAGCATGATGTAAGCATGATGTAAGCGATGACGTCAGCATGATGTAAGCATGATGTCATCAGTAACTAGAGTTTTCTAGGGGTGTCTTGTAAAGGCCTTCCCCCTCCTCTATAAATAGGGGGTCTTGGCCCTTGTAAAAGGCAGGAACACTTCCATAAATAAAATCCCTTTCTTCTAAAACATGTCTTCCTTCTAAGTTCTCCTATTCTCTGAAAGTCTAAAGTATATAGTTTACACTATCTTCTCCCCTAAATAGAAGCAAGTATGCTCTACACTCGCCTCTTATGAGGATCTTGTGTATCAGAAAGCTTCCGATCCTTTGAACCGTTTATGATAGTTCGCTCTCTCATAAGGATTTGAGAATGCCATAGTTGGTCGTTTAAGCCATGGTGGCTCTAAGTTTGTTTTAATGATATAATAATATTTGTTTATAAATCACAAATAGACACATAAATATGACACCAACACCTTTTAGAAATTTCATAAAAAATTATATGAATTAATATATTTTTTCTTTTCTAATTATGACATAGTTTATGTCACAAAAAGTAAAATATCCTATCTATCTCAAAATTTTTGTTTATCACAAATTGTGAGTAATATCATTCATCAAAAATTGTGAAAAGTATTTTTTTATCATAAATTGAAGTAATCTTAACCATTAATATAGATTTATGATTTTTAAATTTAAATGTTCCTTGTGTAATTATCATGTGGAACAAAAAAAATTAAGCATTATCACACATTCAATAATAATAATTAAAAAAATCAAATACAATACTATTAAAAGCTTATATACAAAATGCAAAACAACTGTAAAATAAGAAAAATAATTAAAAGTTATAAATTATGCTAGTTTATAGTCTTAAAGATAAGATAACTCACATTCCTGAAATGCGTTCAATGATTTAAATTTGAATTCCAAACCTGAAAAAAAATTAAAAAAAAAAAAGAAAACACACAGGGACACAGACGCTTAGATATAAAAGGATGTGTGAGATTCACTAAAGACACACACCCTTAGATATAAAAAGATGTGAGATTCACTAAAGAATTAATATGATGTGTGAGATCCACTAAAGAGACTAAATTTACTTTTAGATATGATTCTTAATATGTTTTTTCAATGGATCAAATATATCCCTTAAGCAACATGTTAGCAGTTAAGAAAGACTGACACGTGTAATTTTTCTTTTACTTATAGACTCCTATAATTCTTTACTGATCCTTAATAAGGATAATTAATTTTGATCTCTCAAAATATTTATTTTTATTTTAGTTATTATCCTTGTTAAGATTCTCAAAATATTCATTTTTATTTTAGTTATTATCCTTGTTAAGATTCTTTAAGTGATGGTTAATCATTGAATGATCATTATCAATTTAGTAAGATAGACTTTGTACTTTTTTAAAAATAATTTTGTTTAAAGAATTAATTAATATAGTAAACAATGTTACTTTCTTTAAAGAAAATTTCTTCATCCTTTATTTCTTTTAATTCCCTTTTTATATGAAAACCATAGAGAAAGAAGATCAAAAGAGATAAGAACTACTCTTTTTTTTTTTTCGTAACTCTTCGTTTTAGTTTTCTTGACAAATAAAAAATGCAGAAAAAAAATTACAAATCCTAATTGAAAGAACCAGACACTATCTACGTCATATTGACGAATTATTTGTTTTAAACAAAAGAACTTACAAAAATACATATTACTTATATACTAATACGATCACTTAACAAATAAGTTATTACTTAAACAAATCAACAAAAGTAAAATTTTATGGAGGAGAAAATATTATTGACAACCAAAATTTATATTATCTAGTCCATAGCGTGTTACTTAACCTGAACATGTTACTTAACCTGTCTTTACTTGACAGATGTTAGGAAACATTAGAAATCAAACAGAAGAAAAATAAAAAACTTAAATATATCCCTTAAGCAACATGTTAGCAGTTAAGAAAGACTGACACGTGTAATTTTTCTTTTACTTATAGACTCCTATAATTCTTTACTGATCCTTAATAAGGATAATTAATTTTGATCTCTCAAAATATTTATTTTTATTTTAGTTATTATCCTTGTTAAGATTCTCAAAATATTCATTTTTATTTTAGTTATTATCCTTGTTAAGATTCTTTAAGTGATGGTTAATCATTGAATGATCATTATCAATTTAGTAAGATAGACTTTGTACTTTTTTAAAAATAATTTTGTTTAAAGAATTAATTAATATAGTAAACAATGTTACTTTCTTTAAAGAAAATTTCTTCATCCTTTATTTCTTTTAATTCCCTTTTTATATGAAAACCATAGAGAAAGAAGATCAAAAGAGATAAGAACTACTCTTTTTTTTTTTTCGTAACTCTTCGTTTTAGTTTTCTTGACAAATAAAAAATGCAGAAAAAAAATTACAAATCCTAATTGAAAGAACCAGACACTATCTACGTCATATTGACGAATTATTTGTTTTAAACAAAAGAACTTACAAAAATACATATTACTTATATACTAATACGATCACTTAACAAATAAGTTATTACTTAAACAAATCAACAAAAGTAAAATTTTATGGAGGAGAAAATATTATTGACAACCAAAATTTATATTATCTAGTCCATAGCGTGTTACTTAACCTGAACATGTTACTTAACCTGTCTTTACTTGACAGATGTTAGGAAACATTAGAAATCAAACAGAAGAAAAATAAAAAACTTAAACAATTCGATGTTTATCGAGATCTAATTTGTTAAAGTTCATTTGAATTCCAGAGTTGAAATAAGCCGTATCCCAATATCTTGCACATAACTCCTAAAACGGGGCAGATAACTCTGTTTCAGCTACTCCGGGGTGAACCTGTTAGAATGATTAATCATCAATTTCACAAGTTTTAGTTTGGGAATTCATTTGAATTAACATTAACCTTTTAACAGGGTACTACTTTAAAGAGGCTCCACCAGATAAAAGTAACATCCTGGACTTTTACAATGTTCTAATTGCCTTCGAATTCAAACATTATATCATTTGCTGTTCAATACGTGTTTAATAAGAGTCTATCAACCACAGTCACTGGATGAAATCAAACGGCAGATACTAAATAAATAAATAAGAATATAAATATAACAATAATTTTATTTCAATCTGTTATAGAACCATTCTCAAATTTTAACCAAACCAAACAAATCATAAAACTACTCTTGTAAATTAATTTTAAAAAGACTGCCCGAATATAACACTATGACTTCTAAAGCCCAGAAAAGAGATGTTTCATGCAAATTGCTAAACAAATAGTTAATGAATGACTAATATTCCAGGCAAACTCTAAGTAAACACATTGAAGTTTATACTTTAATTATTTTGTTGGACCTAGTTTAACCTAATTTTGATTTAGATCCTTTTAGGGATGACAAATACACCCAGAATCTCGTCACAACCTCGATTATACATTTTCTCCTATTGTTGGGTTTCTTGAGGAAAGTTGGTACCTATATTCACAGATATGGATTCAATGAGTGTCGAACCATAAGTCAACTTATGTACCAGAGATCTTAATACTACCTTCAACTTAAAATGTGAATACATTAGGTTTTGGAGTTCTTTTCATTATGTATTACTCACTTCACTCATCTTCACTCAATCTGAAACTAGTGATTCCACACTCGAATTCTTCACAATTACATTTCAGGAAACTCATACCTTAGTTGCATCAAATCAAATCATTTCTAGAGCACACATTTACTCTTTTGTTAATTACTTGACATTTATGCAATTATAACTTCTTCCTTAATATTTGACATTAAATAAAAGGAAATGTGTGTTACTTTAACATTCAATCATTCATAATATCATGTTTCTTTTACTGTAAATTTTATCTTTTGTAAAAAAATTATTTAATTAATATTTGGATAGTATAAGGATGGGACAAATATAGTCAAACTTGTACATTTCCCCATTCTCCATCCCTAAATCTTTGTTGGTTAAATTTTCTAAATGGGTCCTTGGTTTTGGTCCCACGCCAATACCTTTACCAACCGATTGGCATCCGTTAGTTAGTGCTATGGTAGCATATGATGAGGTGATGTGAAGGTGATTTTACTTGCATGTATAGTAAGGTGACCAAATCAACCCATTTCATTTCCCCAACATCGCCATGTGATTTGCTTTTCACTTTCCCGAGAGAGAAATGGATTATTTTGGTCACCTCTCCGGTCCAATGGGGCAAAATTGATTCTCACAATCTCACACCATTTGCAATGCCGACACAAATTAATGGAGATGCCGGATATCTGGTCAAAATTGGGAGCCAATCAGAGAACTAAGGGTCCAAAATTGGGAGACAATCGGATCTAAGGGTCCAATGTGAAACTTTCTAACTCTAGAAACAAATTTGCAAAGCGGTAAAGTATAGAAGGCAATAGATAGAATAAGTAAAGCATTACTAATCTTTTGATGATTGGACAGATAGGAATTATACTAAAAGAAAAAGAGATAATTTTCCAATATTATTTTGTGCAGCACTTACCCTTCCTTTGGCTGTGATATTTCTCTATACTTCCATACCAACTCCATTGCATACCTAGTGCAACAATCCGTAGGAATCCAGCTGCAACCACCTCAACAAAGGCCATTAAGAAAGACCTCTGAGGGGATAAACCTGCAGTTGCTAGGGATAGCGCAATTCCCTCCAAATTGCAAGAAACAATAAAGCTGCCACTCTTTATACCGTCCAAAGCTTTCTGAGCAACTTCTTCAGCTTTCATAGAACCAGATGAGGATGCAATGATTTTGGTGAGCTCCGGTTTTCTCCTGTTTTCTGCAAAAGTAACCTTTCAGATTGTACTTTCACTTTGATTACAGGATACATAGACTTCACAAGAGAAGCTATAAACAGACATTTAATATGCTGAAAGCACCAATTTTATTTTTATACCCATGAAATCTAAATGGATATTTAGTAATCATGGATCAAACTTATCATCTTAACCAATGATTATTCATTCTCTAATCTGTATAAGTTTGTAATAGAATTGATACAATAGCATCCACCATGACATCAGTCAAATGTATGAATTTAGATCAAACACAGAAATGAGAGATACTCTGATAATAAGGGAGCTAGAGTTATTAAATCGGCAATTGATGCAGAATTCTGTGTAACAAATTTTAAGGCCCAATTTATTCTGTTTTCATTGTTCAGTTTTAAAAACTATTTTCTAAAACAATTTCACACTATTCAACAATCAACTTCTCATCCAAAGTATGTTATGTTACGAAAATTGTTTTCAAAACAGTGTTTTAAAAACTAAATACAAGATATTTTGTCATCTTTTCTTTTCATTTTGTTCAACATCTTCCTCAATTTCACAGTATGCTCCGTGCCTTCGAACACCCCCCACCAGCTATTTGAGCAACTTGTCTAGTTACATTTTGAAAACTAAAAGCATTTTTTCGGAAATGGAAATCAAACACACCCTAAGTAGTTTCAAGGAGTTACAGAGAGCACTTGACTTCCATTGCGAGCTTTACACAAACTAACAGGCTGTTTACAATGAAAAATGATGTAGAAACTAGCAAAAGTAACAGGTGTGAAGAAATAAACTCAAGCATCCAATTCAATACCTACCTTCTGCTAATCCTGGAGTATCTGTATCCGGAGGAAAAATCAGAGAAACATGAATATTATCAGCTATAACCTCTTGTTGCAATGCTTCTGCTAAACCACGGAGGCCAAATTTACTCGCTGAGTAAGCTACGTAGCCATAAATGCCCACCTAAACATAACCACAAATTCCACATTAAAATAAATAAAAACAATATAGTTTAATTACTTGTTTAGTCTTTATACCTGTTAAAAGTTTATGTTTTAGGCTATGTTTGGTTTTCAGTTGGGAGTGTTTCAAACTGAGTTTAGGAAGTAAAATTTTTGTGACATGTTTGGTTGCTCTGATAAGCACATTTGCACATTAAAATTTTGTCTGCGAACTTACTTTTAAGAAGTAAGACCTGAATTGCTTTTTCAAACTTTAATCCAAACATGCACTTAGTCCCTGCACCTAGAAACTACTCATTTCAGTATTTGTATATACACTGATCTACTCGTTTTAGTTCCTACAAATAATTTTTTTATTAGTTTAATCTGGACAAATTTTAGAGTCAGCCAAGACTCCTAAATCGAATTAAGGTGTATACACTAGGACTATAATTATTAGTTTCTAGCTATACAAACTAAAACCTATAAAATGCAAATATATACAACCAAATCAGTATTTCACATGTATAAATCCAGCAATAGTAATTCACATCATAGATTATCTGATCATAATTAACAGAGGGCGCAAAGAGGTCCAGGTGTACCTGACCGGCCTGGGAGGAAACAAGGGCAATGGAAGCGGGCAGCGGGTCCGTCCGGTTCTTCATTGCGGGCAGCGCGGCCTTGATGAGGTTCAACGTTCCCATGAGATTGACGTCCATGGTGAACTTCACCTCACTCAATTCCATCTTCTCCAGCTCCAGCGCTACGAACACGCCGTGATTCAGCAGCAGCACATCGATTGGCCCGGCCTTGTCCACCGCGCGCTTCACGGCCTCGAAGTCGCGCACGTCCGCCGCGAACACCCCCACCTCGATCCCTGTCGCCAGCCGGATCGCACTCCGCGCCTCCTCCAGCTTCCCCGGCGACCGCGCCAAGATCGACACGCGCGCGCCCTCCGCCGCCGCGCGGTGTGCCAGCGCCAGCCCGATTCCGCTCGATCCGCCCGTGATAAACACGTGCCGATTCTTTATAGGGATCTTCACCGGTCGCGGTTTAACCAGGAAGTAGAGCACGACCAGAAGAAACAGAGGAAGAAGAAAGAAAAGAAAAAAGTATGCGTCCTCCATTGATAATGCGCCTCCGAAACTATACCCACTGGGAGCAAAAGTCTATGCTAAACCAATCGTGCTTCTAAGATAAATACCATTTTTATTTTAGGATCCAAAGACTGTGCTTCCATCTTATTTTATTCTATCAGAATCATATATATGGAAGAATGGAAGCAAAATTAGAAACTAATCAAATCTTTTATTTCTTGATATATTAACTAATATTAGAAAATAAATTTATTTTACTTCCGTAAATTTAAATATATTTCATTATGTCTTGCATATGTTATCCTTAAATTGAAGGACATAAATTCAACAAATGACCTAATTAACCAACTATTAATAAAATTCTTATTTTTTTTTCAAGTTTTGAAGCATTATTTACAAACTTCTACAAATACATTTTAATCTTATAAATGATATTTGTTAAATCTAGTAAAAGAATGCTACAGAAAAACAATTAAGTTGAACAAAAAAAATATTTTCTAGTTTTGTCTATGAGAAGTTTGATGTTTCAGGAACAATGCGTAAAGTAGCTCATTCCAAGTATCTGGTACACCGGGGAGACACCAGTGGCTGCAATCTTGGCGATGGAGAGGTGTGGGGCCCGCATTAGGGCCCAGATAATATATGGATGAATGCCCATCTTTTCTCTGAGCAGTCATCTGAGTTACATTCAATATCTTGAACTTCAAAACTTCACTGGTGTTTGTATGTGCTAATAGCACAGAATTGGCTATTTTGAATTGTGACCAATTATCACTAGGCACCAATGAGGAGCCAAGCTCTGGCAGTGTTTCCAAATGACAGCTTCCACCTTTTCTCCAATCACCTCTGCATGATACAATTAGAGAAATTTAGTATCCAAGAACTTAAGCATATTCAAATTATTTTTAGAGAAAAAAAACTCAACTTTCAACCAAAGAGATACTATTACATACCTGAAATGCACAGGGGCATAGGTACGAATGAAAACTTGAGTCTTCCTAGCATTTACCGAATTTTGTATCCAGTTCAATACTGTTTCAATGGACCTCTTATATGCTTCTTCTACCTTCATTTCCAACTTCACTTCCATACCTTCTTGGAAATAACAGCCTCTGGACAATTACAGAAAAAACGAATGAATCATTTCTTCAAGTGAAAATTCCAGATTAAATGTCAAAGGTGGAATGAGTTACCCTTTTATGGTTTTCTCATAATTCCACCAGTGCCCTGTGTTAAGAACCAAGACATCTGCATCTCTCCATTTCAAAGAGTGCCAATCCATCTGATCCAACTTCAGGGTTGTCCTAATCTTTCCATTAGTTCCAGGAGGAGGCCGGCTTTGCAGTACAAGAAATGGAGCTCTGTAGTATTCCACTGTACAGTTATAATCCTTGAATCTGAACACCAAGAACCCCTTGTGCTTTGTAATTGGGCTGCCATTCACTTCATAGATTGAATCCTTGTTAGGAACTCCAGCAGAGAGCATGCATAATAGTGACTCCCATTGGTTTCTTCCAATTGAGTCCCCAGCAAACACCAGTCGCTTGTTTCGCAGTTTTTCTAACATCGTTGTTGCATTGAATCTGTGTTTATTAATGAGAAGTCCAATGTTCTAAGTTCACTTCTACTTTTCCATCAAATCAATAAGAGAAAGAACATGTTACAAGCTAAAATTAATGAAAATGCCACTGATGCAACTCATATAGGAAGGATCGAACTAAAGAAAGAAGAGCTATGGTGTACACCTAACCTAATCATTGTTATATAAAATGTGATTATTGACTAACATTTAATTAAAGTTTATCCAAAATAATTTTAATTACTTAATACTCAAAATATCGATAGTATAACAGTAACAAAACAATGTACATGTGCATCTTTTCATATATAAGGAAATTTATCTAATTCATCTGTTATAAAAATATAAGAGTCCGATTAAATTATTTTATTAATGCAGAATAAGTCAAAACTGATCTAACCAATTTTTTAATAACAAAATTTTTCTTCTAATATTTTTTACGAAATTTTATCTTTCAAAACCTTTTAAAAATATAATTTTAAAAAGTGTATTTTTACCTTTTTTTAGATGGATTGTATCAATCCATAGAAAAAGTTAATGAATAAAAATTAGTCAGACAATGTATTTTTATTACTTTAATAAATATTAGTCGTTAATATACTAATTTTTGTTTACAAAAATGTGAATTTGGTCTATTTTTTTACCACCCAAGTCAATCTAGGGAAGTGTCTCTAACTTATATCATAATACAACGAAGAATTCATTGCCAGTTGCGTCACTCTCAAAGGATGAGGATATGAATAACGTAATACTAGGTCAGAACAGAGCAACTCTGGATGAGTCGTGCACCACTTAACCTGACCAAAACTGGAAAAGTCACACACTATGCTGTCTATTTTTGTTTTTTTGAAAAAAAAGAAAAATATTATTCCGAGTTTCTAATATACTGAAAACTGTGCATTCACTGACATGGAATTGAAATGGAGCTAACATGTCTCAGCAGCAAAACGGTGCTTGAAACGATGAATGACCAAGGCTCTGTTGTAGTTCGTCATTGGTGTTATTTTATTTCATCGTTTTTTACTGCGAAAATGGGAAATATAAGGAGAAAAAAGAGCAAGATAATTGTGTGTACCTGGGCAAGTTGCAGGCTTTGGGTTGCCACCTCCACTTGGTGTAAAAGAAATCAGGTCTTCCATTCTCCCAACACCGAAATCCCTGATCAAGGAAGCTACAATCTTTTGACTCATACAAAGGGTAGCTTTCATCCCAAACCCATTTACCCTCAAACAAATCACACCCACCACCCTTTTCTCCAAGAAACTCAACTCTGTTCACACGTTCCTCTACTGAACCACTTTTCTGGTGCGACCAAGTAACCGTCATAGACTGACCCGAGAAGCCGAACCTTCCAGCGAGTTCCTTATAATCCAAGTAGAAGAAGCTGCATATAACAAAGGCAGATACTAGAGAAAACCCAGTAACGCTAAGCGACGGTTCAAACAACCTCAAACGTTTCACTCTCCTTAAAGTTTCCAACAGGGGCATGGCTTCCTCGTTTTGCTGTGGGGTCAAGACATCAAATTCAGTATAGACAGAGGAAATTCAAATTCCGAAATTCTAGAATTTGGGAGAATGGCGTTCCTGTAATAACGGTTGAACTTGTGAAGAGTGATGAGAAAAGACACAGAAAGATGACAACTTTGTAAACTCAGAAGGATAGCATGCAGGTAATGTTCATTGGCCCCTTCGCTAAGCCTTGCTCGATGGGTCAGTTTCAGAAATATGGCGAGTGAATGCAAAGCCAAAAGAGAAAATACATATACATAGATATACATAGATATATATATATATATATATATATATATAATCACAGTTGACTAAAAAGTATATCATCTTTGTTAACACTATTTATTTATGTGTAGTTTTGAATATTATTCATTATTTTTTATAATAATAGTAATAAAATTTTGCTGACTATTATTCTAAGGATTGTGTGTTTCAATTATTTTCTTTGGATAGATATTACATGTGAGTTGTTGTCAAATGGCAACATCCGAAATGTTATTTAAATTAAAAAAAAATGAGTCTTAATATTGAATTGGGAAGAAGATGAAGGAAATGAGCGACGGTTAGAGAGACGTGCACCGCGTTATTTGAAGAGAGTGGAGGAAATTGGACTTTGGATTGGAACGTGGTTTCATGCGCCGAAGTGTGGAGCGTGGGTCAGTGGCTTCATTTTATCTATGATCCGGCCACCGCCACCCCGGCTTATGTTTCGGATGCATATTATTCTGCTCAATACAAAATATTAATGATTTTATTTCGTAACGATTTTAATTAGTCGTTTATTCAGTTTCAATCAATATACGATGTAAAATATGGTTTATTAATTGCTTTAGATCAGTTAAATATTCAATGAACAATTTATATTTTAATTATTAACATGAGTTACTTGGTGCTTCCTCCAATGCATTCTGTGTAGTTGAAGCTTTTTTATTTTACTTTTTTTAGTAAAATAATTATAATTTTATTTTGATCTTGTCTTAAATAAATACTTACAATAATCTTACTTCTTTCATTGTTAACCATGAATCAATTAGAAAGAGAAATGTTTTACAAGCTACAAACTAATTGGGAGAACAAGCTTAGGATAAAAATGTACTAAAAAAAAACTATGTACTCTAAAGGCAATAATTTTCTGTAAAAAAGAGACAACAATTACAAATAATGAAAAAAATAAGAGTGTAAGGCTAATTTAGTAAAGTTTTTATGAGAACGTAACCATTTTCGGTTTGAACGGACAACAATTACAAAAAAAATAAAATAAATAAGACTATAAGGACAATTTAGTAAAAAAATTCTACATAAAAGTTATTGCAATTTTAGGTTTGATTGATTTCCTTTAATTGTTTGTTTAAACTGCTTAATTTTTTACTTCGATTATTTATAAAACTAATCATATTTTTTAAATTTTTGAACATTAATAAATAGTAAAATATATAATAATGTTAATTTAAGAATATTTTATTATAATCAATTAAATATTTTTTAACTTAAAATTTATCTATTAAACTATCTGAACTAATTTATTATTTGGTTGATTTTGTTTTCTAAAATTATTTACAAAAAACTAATATATATTTATTTAGTTATTGCAAATATTTTCAGTGATATATATATTACAAAAAACTAACATATATATATATATATATATATATATATATATATATATATATATATATATATATATTACGTCATCTCTAATCAGACAATTTAACCTTTTAATAAATAAAATGTAATTTATTTATTTAATAAAATAAATAATTAAATAATCTCTTTCTACTTGTAAAAGAGTAAATAAAATGCACATGTGATAAGAGTAAGAAGAAGTGGTGATGTGTGCATCACCAACTAAACTAGTTGACTCAAAGAGATAATTTTCAACACCTTCAGTTATAATTACGCCTTACTCTGTTTTCCAGTGAGCTTCTTTCTTGCAGTATCTATAATGTTTAGCTTTGATATGGACTTGCCTATGTTTGAACTACTTGAGCAAACTCCCCTAGATTTCCCTGTAAACAAGTTTGTTAATGGGTTATAACAATCATCGTTATCATGCTCGCTCAGAGAAGTGTTTCGTGAAAATGCTTGTCCGAGAGAGTCGGTGATCAAAGCAACACCAATTTTGTTACTCATTGACAGGGTCTCTTCCATATTTTTCAAATCCATAATAAGTGAAATGACTTCAAAAATATGTGATCTGATAAAATTCTTTCGTTCATACTAAGTGTATACAAACATTCTGACAGACCAAGACGATTTGTCGTGTCGCCGTATTCATATACAAGAAGTCCAATTGCAACTATTTTCTCTGATAGTTGTTCCTATAGTACATCATCAATTGTGCGTAGTTCAATTGCAGAAAGAGTTCCATGATCTCATCCCTCTCGTTATCCTTCATAAGGGTTTTTTCTTCTTTGACTTGACATCAGGTGAAACTTCCACATTCCAAAGTTGATATATCCATTTAAATGTTGAATATATAAAATTTTGTAGTCTCCATTTGTTTAATGCAAGTTTGTCCACAAAGCTTTAAACGCTAGTCCAAAGCCACTTCTAACACTCCATAATCCATAACCTTTTCCATAGTCAACAAGTTCATAACACCACTATCATTCCCAAAAAAAAATGCTTCCGCTTCATCATATCATTAATTCCATGGGTTTGACGAAAATGATTGGCAGATATGTTCTATTGTCTGTCAGAAAGGGATAAGTTAGGATTGTGAAATGGAAGATTTCGCAAATTGGTCCAATTTTGTCATGCCAGTAACTTTGCTTCACTAATGCAAACGTTAATTAATGAGCTAAAATATATATTCAAGGATCAAAGATAAACAATATGCCATTTTCAGTGCTAAATTGTGTGCTAACTCTAATTATATGTCAATAGTCTCAAAATGGATGACTAAATTATGCAGTTTGAAAGAAAGGCCTAAATAATGCCTTAATCAAATATTACTAGAAATTAATTTGCATTGAAAATATTCCAAATCAATTTCTAGAAATCATGGAGGAAAAATTCACACTATTGTTTTTTGAAAGGCAAAGAAATTATAATTATTCATGGAACTGAGTGAAGCACAAGATGTTGAAATCAATCATCCAACTAGTACAAAACCATAGATTTGTTATAGGGTCATCATTGTGAAAGGGAATTTTGAATTGAACCCAACAAAACCATCCAAATTAGTAAACATTCCAGGCAAAAAGACTAACAGCTATAAAATCGAAAACAGTAATAGATTACTACTGCTACTGTTCTTAACAATAAAAATACTGCAATCCAACAATATCAAGCACTCCTTGATTGTAGGCTTCTCTGATATCCTCCCCTCCATCATCATTTACTCAAATAGGCGCGATTCCTAGGGGCACACTGGATTCAGTATCCAATCTGATATTGAATAGCAGAAACCAAACTTCCTTTCCTTCAACCATTTCTACGCTTGTAATTGTGCATCATAATTCACACTAACGTTAATTACTAATTTATTCAAAATTATTATTAGAGTTTACTGATTAATCTATCACAATGGTATGCACAAAAGGGACCCCAATGCAGTAAATTTTCAAGGTTTCTCAGACAAAATTGACACAAAATTATCATAGAATATGCAATGTTTTAAATTACTATCACGCTCAGAGGTAAAGCGCTATTATGTTTGAGAATAAATAAAATAAAAATAGCCCAATTGTCTCTCGCTCTTTCTAAGCTTAAACCACAAAGCCTCATCAAAAAGGGAAGGAAAAGTATATTCATTTAGGTAGAGAAAGAGATACTGATCTCATACAGATGGAGAAGCAGTTATAGATGGTTGATACCATTTATCAGTTTCCTCCATTAACTCTTGATTTGACTTCTGTGCGTTCAAAGTATGCCATCCACAATCCACACAGAGGATTGCCAATCCACGATACTATCATATATCAAACAACTAAAAACGTAGATCCCACATTAATCTTACAGCACTTATCATATATTGTCATTCTTCCTTTGATATCTTAACTTGTGCAGCACTTTTCTTGGATTAATATGTGCTGAATTTCCTGAGGACAAAGCATAAAATACTGGAGCAAACGATGCAGCCTGAATTTAACTGTAACCTGCAGCATACTCAGTTTGTGTTTTTGGGGTTTGATTAACCTCGATAATGTTTAGACTATAGTTTATGTTCAAGAAGAATGAATAAGCAAGGATTCTCTAGGAATCTGAAACAGAAGACACAGGCAAATTGCTAGCGCACGCATAATCCCTAACTCCCTATCAAATAACATCTTCTACATGCTAAATTCAATTTAATCTCATTATCACAGATAAATAATACGAAAAAGAGAATAAAAAAAAAAAAAAAACATTGTTGTTAAAAAAAAAAAAAAAAAAAAAAAAAAACATTGTTGTTGGGCTAATGAGAACAAATATCATTGCCAGTTCCAAACACATAACAATCCAAGATGATAATATCACATCACCAAACATGACTAACTAGTTAATTAGTTACCATCACACAACTGGGACAACAGAATTTCCTTCGTTTTTCTCGTAATCCAAACAGAGTGTGGTTATGATGGGCGTTCTGGGAAATCTGAAGACGATGGTTCCTGAGAAGGATCAGATTGGTAGAGAGCGTTCTGATTCTGAGCTTTCTCGAGATAAGGCTTGAAACCAATTTGTAAGCTCAAGTAGCCGAATGCAAGCGTTCCCAGAACCACTATCCCTGACCTAATCGCGTTCATCTTCATGTCTGACCCTGCTTTCGGACCCATGCTTCTTCGAGTTTAGTCGAGACACAACACAACCCTCCTTCGATGAAAGGAAACAGATAGCTACAGCGAAAACGGTGCCAACGACACGTCGTTTTTGAAAATCTTCCAAATTAGGAACTTCCAACTGCAACTTTCTCACTGTTCTTGAATTCTGGGCTAAAACACGCGAGCTAAATCTGAGACAGTGGGTTTGAACTTTGAAGCCTCTTGGGCTTTTCTGTCTTGTATAAAGATTAATCTTTTTATCAGCTATTACATTCATTTACTTTCTGTTTATTCCTTTCAATTTAATTAGAATAATATTTCAATTTTATTTTTTTACCCAAATTACTCTTAATATTTTTTATTTAATTGATTCAATTTACATTTTATTAATAAAATAATTTTTTTTAATTTGATCTCTTAGTTTTACTATTGTCCGGACCAATTTTATTTTATAGATAGGGATGACAATGTAGATGAATTTGTTTTGGTGTATCCGATCTATAAAAATAGGTTGGAATGAATTAACCTGTATAACACTTGTTAATAAATCTAGTTTGTTTTTATAAAAATAGTGGATTGTAGTCACTTTAGTTAAGGATCCAAATACACAATGACATTCATGACTTTAAAAATTAAGTAACTAAATATTCATTTCCCTTTATTTGCTATTTATGTTTTCTGAAATGGTTCGAAATTTTATTTATTAATCTGTATTTATAAAAAAAAAATGGCATCTAAGTTCTGAAATTTCAGTTGGATCAATTGAGAAGAATTGCGGTTTGGGTTTTTGAGATATTATAGGTACGAGGCTTTGGAGGTTTACATAACCTTCTTGCTTGGGTTGAGAATAGTTAGCCTTGTTTTCATGTTAATTAAACGTGTCATGAATTGTCAGTTATCCTTTTTGGGTTGTGCAAATACTTGATGCTGAAATTTGGACACTTTATAGTCTGATTAATTATCATGTGCATCTTGATTACATTTTAGCACTTATGCTTCTGATAATTCTCACAGAATGTCTCGGCATTTTTTTGGATGGAATTTTTCTTGTTACAAATCATCTTGACCTCGCCAGTAACTATGCCTTAGTGTTCTATTCAACCACAAATGTCAACGAATATAATCGTCTAGTTCAGAAAGTGCTTAATTATGAAGTACATGATTTATGCTATCTCTTGCCAAACAATGAGTTCCTCATTTCAAGATACCGGATTTTGTTATAGAGATCTCACGTAGTTGGTCCTTTTTAATTTAATTCAATCATCCATGATCAATTCCAACCCTCTTCTAAAATAAATTTATTTATTTTTTATTAATTTACTAAATAAATGAGTTCAAAAGTTTCATTTCCAAAGTCCTCACATAATTTAGGTTAGTCATAGCGTTAAAATGAATTTGGTCCGTTACTAAAATTTTAATTAACTCCTAAATATTTTTTTAGAATTGTAATCCTTAAAATATTATAAATTCAACACTCAATCCTTAAATATTTTACATCAATCATAAATTACATCAATCATAAATTAGTCTTTATGTAATTTTATTATTTATAACTTAATTAAAAAGTTAGGACTTAACTCAACTTGTTTGTTTGATTGGATTGACTCAATCCAATTTAAATTTGTCTTGATATGATATAATTTTCCTAATCTGAGTTGGTTAAGGTGGACCTGACTTAATTAAACTTGAGATGGACCTAAATTAATTAAATTTGAGGTGATCTTAAATTGACTTAATTAAACTTGAGGTAGACCTGAGTTGACTGAGCTGAAGGTGGACCCAAATTAACTCAACTTAAGTTTGATCTAAAATAACTCAGTTCAAATGAACCTAACTTGACTAGTGGACCCAAACTAACTTCAGTTAAAAAATAACTTAATCTAAGTGGATCTAACTTAACTAAAATTTAATCCGAATATATTTCATATGGACCAAGATAGACCTTAAAAAAAGCAATCAAATTTTTTGAATGGATCCTCTCTTTAGAGAAAATTAATAAAAAATAACTTTGAGATTGCTACTTTTTTTTTATTGTATCACATTTACGATTTGAGTAATTTTTCTTTATTATCCTAAAAAAAAAGAAAGCAACGACAACATAGATAAATCTTTGATAAATATAAATGTCCTGTTCATCCTTCCTATCCTCTGTTTTTTCGGGTAATTTTGTTGCTCATCCTTCTGTCACACTTGAGCAACATATTACCGATCCCAACGAATAACGTGACGTTCGTAGGCAACGCCATATTAGAGTTCATACAGGAGAAACTATACTAGTGCAATTGAACTCTCCTCAATATATATCTATGGAAAAGACAGCAACGATCTATGAAACATATTATGCAGAGACCAGCCATGCCGTTCACATGGTAGCATATACTGCTTCAGTTCCCTGCAATACTCACGGTAACTTTGGCATGCATTTCTAAAGATTTATAGTCATATCACAACCACAAAACCAACGGTAAATAAACAAAAGCAACATTGAAAGTATCTCTAAAATTGCCAACTTATTTTTCAGTTCACATGACAGCTCAGTTTAAGAAACCTTTGAAAGGAAACAGTCTGCTGAGCATTATTGGCAAAACACAGAACCCATAATTCTCAAGTTTTTCAGTCATCTGAATGAGGAGAATGGTTGTTCTGTTGTTCAGGAAGGGCTTGCAGCTCAGGATGATCTTGATCAAGAATGGGCATTCCCATCAGCATTGTTGGAGCAGCAGAGCCTTCAGCATGTTGATGAGGTGGCACAGCATAGTTAGGAAGAATCTGAGGTGGAACTGGAGCAATGCCAGATTCTGGTATGCCTGCAAACACTTGAGGACCCCTTGTGGTTTCCCTGGGGACAATATCCACAAGAAAATCATACATTTCAGACTTTGACATTGCAGATGCAATGTCACTCTTACCAAGTATCTTTCTCTTGTTCTCTTCAGCATTATCCCATGCCCTCATTGTCAGCTCCATGATGAACATTTCACAGGCCTTGGCAAACAGCACAGGAGCATCAGATGACACCATTTTCACATCCCCATCAGCCTTCATTATCCTCTTGATCCTAGCCAGAGGCAAGCCGTGACTCCTGGAATCAGTGGTCTCCCCTGCTTCCTGGAGCTGTTTTGCCCAGAACTTGCTCAGTTTCTCCTCCAATGTTTCTTTTGGCGGCGGCTGTGGGCCGGATGAAGGCACAGAAGGACCAATAGTCAGAGACAGAGGACTCGGAGGAGGAGCCATCGTGCTGTCATATCCAACTTTGCCCTTGCCGCGTTCTTGTTTTGCAGCTTCACCACCCTTCTTTCCATCCATGTTCATATGTTGCTCTTCAAAATATTTCACCATCAACAACAAAAACAACAGCATTCATGAAATTGAACATAGTATACGCAACAAGAACAACCTCAAATTCACATTAGCACAAGTCTAATGATACAGAGTTATCACAAGTTTTAAGTGAGAAAAAGAATACAAATTCAATAAACATTATATACATATTGTAACAAAATTAAAATTCGTAGAATGATACAATTTCTTACCTCATGTCCATTTTCTACTTTAGACATGATTAGATTCTACAAACCCATTCTGTGAATCTTGAAATTAAACTTCAGTCATCGTTGTGAATTGTGGTTGTAGTTAAAATTGAAATTTAGTTTAGAATAAAAAATTGGAATCTGAATCCTTAGTTTTTTTATAAAAAATAAATAGAAAAACATTAAAATTTCAATACGCCTAAATTATAATTACTTTATATTTGTTATGATAATTTGTATAATAAAATGTATTTAATTTATTTTAAAGAGTATTACTTTTTTGAAATCTCATGTCAAAAATGCATTATATATAAAAATGAATATAAATTTGAACTTGTATATATAGGAGATTAAGTTGAACTTAAAATGATGATTTAAAAGTGTATTTCATTAAAATAATTATTAAATTTATGGTATCATTTACTGTGGAATCAACTATAAATATTTTTTTTTAGATTTGAGATGTTAAACTCTTAATGCTAAGAGATTTTAGAAATTTCAAATCAACTAAAAATTAGTCAATTTAAAATATATGTGGAGTCCATCTCATCTTATAAATTAATTTTATGAGATCAAATTATTTTTAAAATTCACTTTGTAAAATTTTAATTCCTTTTGTTTTGTTTAATAAAATTATTTGTTAATAATTAAAAATGCAATAAATTTTCTTAAATATAATAAAATAATTGTCTGTCTGATCTAATATAATAAATACATATGTAAATTATTTAAAAATTAAAAAACAGTTAAACATATATAAACTTTATATGATGAAATCTTTAATAAAAAGAAATACATAAAGGTATAATAGAAAAAATAATAAAATGTATTCTTAAAAAAAAGAAAAGTATTTCCAAGTAAGTAAATTAACATCAACTTCAATGAACAAAAAATCACAATCTATAGCATGAGTTTTCTCAAAATTCACAATACTATCTTTTATATTTGAATTCATAAAAATATCGTATTTTTTTAACAAAAATATATTTTTGTCAAATATAATAATATAAAAAGTAAATATTTAATTTTTTATCATAAAAAAATTACTCATGATTTATTATTATTATTATTTTGCAACTTTATCAATTATCAATTATAGAAATACATTTATAAAAATATAAAAGATGAACTGTCATGTTATTCGGTGACAAAAAGGACATTTCCAATTTTACAACAAATTCTCCTACATGAACTAAACATGCAAGAAAATTTTATTAATAATTTTATTAATTTATTAATTAATAAAATTCTTAAGCATCATCTTTTGTTTTTACTTACTAAAAAAATCAATTTTAATGGTAAATGAATCCATCGTAAACTAAATTCCATCGCAAATATATTTATAACATATTTTATTATAAATGATTATTCTTACATAAATTTAGACCAAATAAAGTGTTATAAGATTTATTTTCCATATCACAAATAAAAACATAAATATGATAAGTAACCGTTTTGATAAATTTTATAAAAAAATTGTTTAAACTAATATATTTAAATTTATTTTTTCTTTCTTAATTATCACATACGTTTCTGTCGTAAAAAGTAAAAAAATCTTATTTGTCACAAATTCTGGAAATTTCTGTTCATCACAAATTATAGACAGAATCATTTATCAAAAACTGAAAACTGTGAAGAGTATTTTCTTTATCACAAATTACGAGTAATCTTGACCACCGATCTAGACTAGTGATTTTAAAATTTGAATGTTCTTTATATAGTTATCATCAAAATACCAATCTAACACTAGAAACAGAAAAAAATAAGCTCTATCACACCTTCAATAATAACAATTAAAAAAATCAAATATAATGTTATTGAAGGCTTATACAGAACATGTACAATACTTGTAAAACAGAAAAAAAAAATTAGAAGTAAAAAAAAAAAATAATTAGAAGTCATAGATCGTGCTAGTTTATAATCTTAAAGACAAAAAATTCACGTACCTGAAATTTCTTGAATGATTTAGATCCGAACTCCGAACCTGAGAAAAAAATCAATTGAGGAAAAAGAAGAAAAGTGAGTTAAATAAAGAAACGATAGACTAATAGAGCATGCAGAGTTACTTTTAATAATATAAGAATACTTGTTTATAAGAGACGCGTCAGTTAGCATTAATTACTAATAAAAAATATAATAAAGTGTAATCAATTATTTTTGAAAAAAAGACCACTATTATTTTTTATTAAAGATCTCACACACACAAAAATACACACATAATATATATCAGTCTTATAAGATTGAATTAGACTTAATAAATTTTTTTATAATGATATAACAAGGATTGTTAGACAGAAATAATCAACTAATAGAGTATGCAAATTTTTTTTAATAATATATAATACTCATTTATAAGAGGTATCAGTTAGCAATATTTGTTAGTAATAACAAAATAGAATAAAGTGTAATCAATTTTTTTGACAAAAAAATTATTATTACCTTTTATTAGAAATAGCACATGTATATAAATAAATCTTATAAAGTTGAGATAGATTTAATCTATTCTTCTTTTATTTATTTATATATTTATATATATATATATATATATATATATATATATATATATTAAGTTGCAAATAATATCAATTGTTTTATAGTTTAAAATAAATAAATAAACTCTTAAAATTTTAGTATAAACTCTTAAAATTCTCTTTACTTCAAAATAGTTGTATTATTTACTTAAATAATCTTTACTTTAAATATAAAAGTTAAAATTTTGTTGATTTATTTATTTTTATATTATTATTGTGAGTTAATTTAATAGTTTACTTTTATATATTTATTTCCATAAGTTTGATCTAGTCTTTAGTGGATTTTTTTTTTCTTTCTTTTTAATTTTCATGTGATTACAAAAAAAATATAAAAATTATAAATGTTTATGCTTTAATCTTTGTGATTAAGTTCATATTTTGAAAGTTCTATACATTTTTATAAAAAGTGCATGTAATGAAATAAAATAAAATAATGTTTACAAAATTATAAAAATTAAATATTTAAATAATACAATAATAAAATTTTATTTTATTTTTTAAAAAATAATTATAAAAAGAAAATAAAAACAAAAAACAAAACTTGTACAACAAGTTCCAAAATAAAGATAATTAAATAAATAATTAAATAGAAGTGTGAACATGACACTTCACATTAATTAAATAATTAATTATTTAAATATTAAAACATTAACATAATTAAAATGTATAAATACCTACCCCATCTTTTCTTCTTCATCCAAACTTTTTTCTTTTTTATCTTTCATCTCTTTTTTTTCTATAATTTTTCCTTTTTTTCAAACTTATGTCATTTAATGAAATAAAAAAATATTTACTATTAATAGCCTTGCAATAAACTAGATTATGATATATAAGTTAAAGATACATAAGTTATGATATACCTAGAAATTCTTTTAAACAAATTTAAATTCAAATTAGAGACCAAATAAAAGCAATAAAAAAGAAGAAGAAAAAGTAGAGAAAAAAAAAAGAAGAAAAGTTAAGAAATGGATGATAAAATAATAAAACATTAATAGTTTGTTTTAATGATGTAACTAGCATTTATTATTAATAATAAATGTATAATAAATTTTATTTAATGAAATTTTGGAAAGCAAAACTGTTACTTTTTTGTGAAGGTCTCACGTCATAAAGAAAAGAAGAATAAGAGTTGAAAAAAAAAAGTTAAAGAAAAGAATAAAGAAAAAGAAAAATATGTTAGCATGATATTACGAATAAGAAAGGATAGAAGAATTGGTGCATCTTTTATTCTTAAACTTAAATGATAAACTTTTCCTGAATTCTTTTTGTTGATTTCTTTAATTTTGCTTATTAGTTTTTCTTATATTATTTGTTTCTTTATTTTTCTATTAGTTCGATTTAACCTATAATATTGTTTTTCTTTTTCTACAAATGTGTAATAAATTGTATTTAGTAAAATTTTGAAAAATAAAATGATTACTTTTTATTGGATGTCTCAAATCAAACTAGAAACTAGATATATAATTAAATTATAATATATGAATTAAAAATATTAAATTTTAAAATAAAAAATTTATAATACGTTAGGGTGAAACCTACAGATAAAAAACAATGAAGAAGTTAGTGGATCTTAATTTTGATATATATATATATATATAAATGACAGACTTATTCTGAATCTTTTGTCAGTTTCTCTTATTGTTTGTTTCTTTTTATATTATATTTTTTTTATGAATTTAGTTTAACCCGTAGTTCTGTTTTCTTTTTCTTTTTTATTTTTTCGAACAAATATATTAATTATATATAATTAAATATATGATCAGATTATAATTAAAAATATTAAGTTAAAAAGTAAAAGTACTAACATATTTTAATAATATAAATAATATTCCTTTTATAAAACATGTAATAATAATATTATAATCAATTTTATTTAATAAAATTTTGATATCGAAAGTTTCACGTTAATTAAATATATAATCAAATTACGAAATAAAAAAAAAGAAAAAATGTTACAAGAATAGAATAATAAGAGTATAATATATCTGAAATTTGTTTCGAACAAAAATAACTATAAATTTGAGACTAAAATGTCAAAGAAAGAAAACAAATTAAAGAAAAGTTAAAGAATTGGATAATAAAGGTGTTAAAACATTAATACTTTTTTCTGTCCGTTAGCATTTATTATTAATAATAAAAGAATTAATTATATTTAATGAAATTTTAAAAATAAAATTAATTATTAAATTATAATATATAAATTAAAAAAATATAATACAATTTATGTTGAAGAAATTTAAATTCCACTTCCAAACATAAAAAAAGAGTCAGAAAGAAAATAAGAAGAAAAGTTTAAGACAAATTAAAAAAAAGCTTAATGTAAGTAATAAACTGTTGCTGTTGATAATTTGTTTGAATGATATAACTATTGCTTAACAAACGTATACGTTATCATTCATTACTAATAACAAAATTATAATAAATTATCTCTCATCAACTAAATATAAAATCAAATTATAATATATAAATTAAAAAATATATAATTAAAATATGTATGAAATTTGTTAGATACAAATTTAAATTTCATATCCAAAATTTTGAGAAAAAAAAAGAAAAAAGTTAAAGAAAAGAAGAAAAATGAAAGAAAGGACTAATGAAAGTAATAATGCATTCATAGTTTGCTTTACTTCTATAATAATACTTGTTCTGATAAACATCTCACAACTAACATTTATTGCTAACAACAAAAGTATAATAAATTTTATTTGATAAATTTTTTGAGAAAAAACTATTATTTTTTTGTTGAGGCCTCATGTTAACTAGATATATATTTATATATATATATAAATTAAAAATATAATTTAATTTTTTTAACAAACTTTTTATTTCGATTAAAAAAATATAAAAAGGAAGAAGAAACCTTAAAAAGAATAAACAAAGTTAAAGAAAAGGATAATAATAAAACATTAATAATTTGTTTTAATGAATCAAAAGTATAATAATTTATTATTAATGAAAATTTAAATAGTGAAATTACTATATTTTATTGATATATGGTGTAACACTCCACAAAACTAAAGGTTATACTAAGGCGACTAAAAGTATTAACACATGCATATCTTACAGTATTCCATAACACGCATCAAGATTACAAAATAATGCTAAACTGAAATTTCAAAATATATTTACAATATCAGATACATGTTTTTTCAAAATATAATACTAGTCCTAATGACATCCTTCGACCTAGATGATCTCCCAAATATCCATCTGTAACACTATATGCTCTCGTGTCAAGACACGATCATCACAGACAGAAAAATAAAACACAACAAAAGCAAAAGCAAAGGGTAAGCTAACCAAATTTTAACAAATCAAAAACATTAAATTTCATGTATCATTACAATATAAGAATCTAACAGACTACAAACATGACTTTAGTCCCGGAAGACTCGTGCATTGAATAGACCCCGAGATATGCACCTGTCCTGTTGTACATCTCCAAACTATGAATCCACACAGCCTCCACACAAATGAATCATCAATCATGTATGACAGGGTTAGTCCCCCTAAGACTTTCTTGACCAGCTATATTTCAAGTTGTAGTCACCCAGTTTAGACCTCCTTCGACTCTCACCACCTAGTAATGATCATCTATCTATTTGATTCCTATTACTAGTAGAGTCAGGATATTAATCGTTATTGATCAGATCCTTAGACAATGCACTTCCAAATTAACCAAGACACGGGTGTTTTCTTTCCTGAAAATACTATGCCTAGGCTTTGACCAACTTTATCAACACTTTTAAAGATATCACATCACAATATAAATCTCTACTCATGCATTCATTCACTTTTAAATCTCAATCTCCAGTTCAATCTCAACATTTAAAGAAGTCACTAAACCATCAGTATAATTAAACTTAAATTATCAATTAATCTATTTTATTAAATACATACATTGCATTCCAAAAGAGTTAAATAATCCAAAAAAAAAGCCAAATTTTTTTTTCAGCTTGGGCTAGACCAATTTCGCCTGGGCAAAAATACCCCTCGTCCGAGCGAAAAATTTATCGCTTGGGCGAAAATAGTCCAGAGAGCAAGGTCTATTTTCGCCTTAGCGAAAATACTCTCGCCTGGAGAGAATACCTCATCGCTTGGGCAAAAGATTTCTCGCCTAGGCGAAAACACTCTAGAGAGCGCACTTGCTCCAGGGGCTTTCTCGCCTGAGCGACTGTACCCTCGCTTGAGCGAAACTACTTTCTCGCGTGGGCGAGGAACTTCGCACCTGGGTGAAAACAATCCAGAGAGCATATTTGCTACTCGAAACCATTCTCGCCTGGGCGAATTATGCAGAAAACATAACTTATCAAAAATTTTATGCAAGTTTTACTACTACAGAGTTACTACTTTCTCGCGTGGGCGAGGAACTTCCCGCCTGGGCGAAAACAATTCAGAGAGCATACTTGCTACTCGAAACCATTCTCGCCTGGGCGAAATGCTGTCACTTGGGCAAATTATGCAGAAAACATAACTTATCAAAAATTTTATGCAAGTTTTACTACTACAGAGTTACTACACGTCTCAGATGACTAACTTAACCAGAAATTTAACTTACATTCCATCAATTTCCACATACTTATCATACATACCAGAATGAACAAACTTTCACAAACTCAACTTAAATTTCATGCCATCAAATAAACCATCACAGATGCATTTTCACAAACATATTTTGAATGAAACCCTAACTCACAAACAAATTGAAATCAAGTAACATGCAAGTCAGCTTCCCTTACCTGAATTGCACTAGAAGTACTCTCTAACAGCCCCAAAGTCTAAGATCTTCAAGAACTCAAATCTGCACCAAAGGACCTCTGATCAACGATCAGACTAAAACACTAGGAAATTGAGCTCACAAAGGCACTATCTGATAACTCAGAGGCTACATGCAAGCTCATAAGGTAGAGAAAAATGAAAAGCTAAAAATGGCTCTTAAGGGAAGAGGACAGAAAATGAACTTACTCTAACGGAGATTCTGATTGGGAGGACAGTGAGCTCTGCTTGAGAAACTGATATGGAAGCGAAGACTTTGAGAGACGTTAGAGGTAAAAGAGGGTTAGGGTTTTAGAGAGATGATGGCTCGAGTGAAAATGAGACTTGACTACTTACTTTTTCTATAAATACGCGTTTTCAGTTTAATAATATAATAATCAAGTGTTCATTCCACTTCTACCATTTCTACTTAAAAAACAGATTTTCTAGGTTGTTACGTCTCATGCCAATTATATATATATATATATATATATATATATATATATATATATATATATATATATATATATATA
>Ga0209700_104158_pt1 | contig 26521 bp, 16 predicted proteins | sample SiratroredBW_FD_187528 | JGI IMG/M metagenome (GOLD analysis project Ga0209700, IMG submission 187528) | Root nodule microbial communities of legume samples collected from California, USA - Siratro red BW (SPAdes) (version 2) | ecosystem: Host-associated > Plants > Roots > Nodule | place: USA... | reverse complement strand
TATATATATATATATGATGTAGAAGTTGTTTCCTTATACTATTTCTTCTTTTATTAAATTTTCCAATTTATACCTTACAAAAAAACCTCGCATTTACTTAGACTGGAAAAAGGTAATAGACAAAGTTTGTAGATAAATTAAAATTATTTAATTAATTAGTATATATATATATATATATATATAAGTCATATTCATTACCCTGATATTAAATTTGTAATCATAATATTATTATTATTATTATTATTATTATTATTATTATTATTATTATTATTATTATTATTATTATTATTATGTTAAACATATGCTAAAACATTTTTACTTATCAAACGTTCCCTAAAAAAATATTGTACTTGACTTGACTAATTACAATTTTAAACTTATGAGTTATATCAATTAGTCATGTATTAATTTTTTATAAAAAATAAATTTTGACATCCTAACTTGTTTACAGGCTCTTTAAATCCTCTATACATCAAAGCAACTTAATATTTCTTTTAAGCGCGAAAAATAAAATTAATAGAAGCACTTAACGGCTGTTCCAATCCTAATACAGAAAATACAAAACAAAAAAAAATATTTCTATCCTAGATCCAAATCATACACACAAATACCCAATTAAAGTGAAAAGTCTAAGTGCATGCAATGCATTTGGCATAAACAGAGATTCTATCACCATTGTCAAAAACACACTATAACAAGAACACTCCATAAACTATAAAGACACAAGTAAAAAAAAAAGAGTGTCAGACAGCTAGCTGCTCCCAAAGTATCTGAATTCTTCCAATCATCCAAAGACACGTGAATCTTGCACCTCCTCCAAACGGATGACCTTGCAAATTCCTAAAGATGTAATATGCTCCTACTCCAAACAAAAGTCCCTTGTTCGGTCTTCTATTACACACCAGATAACTTGCACAAATAAAAGCACTAATATCCTTCCTACCCATAGTCTACTAACTATATAATATCCTTCCTAGGTACCATCACAGCCAACGTCCTACTAAATTTGTTTTAATAACTCAAATGGGTTCATGAACCATTCTGAAAGTGATCCTTATACTCTAAATCCACTAAACTTAGCCCAGGTCCAAGCATTCATTTGTGCTAGCGCAAAGATCTCTATCTCGTCAACCTTCCCATTATTAAAGATCAGCCTATTTCTATGGTTCCAAATTTCCTTTACTAGTTCCAACCACATTCCTTTCCAAACTTTATTAGCTTTAACACTGAACAAACTTAAGAAAAACCCACAAAGATGACTATCAACTTCAATGCTTCTCACCGATGAAATCCCTAACAACTCATCACACTTTACCCACAATCGTTGTGCCACCTCATAAGTAATAAACAGATATTGAATAGTTTCAACCTCCTTAGTGCATAACAGACAGATATTTGACCTCATCCCCATACCTCTCCTCTCAAAGCAACTCAATATGATAATTTTCAACATAATGTAACATGAAAATCCAAGACTTTATTAGAGAGTCTCACATAACTAATCATGGACAAAACATACTACAAACATCTCACTTAGTTTTCATACTAATTTCCAACATGTTCATGTACATTATCATTCAAATTGGTTCAATAACTATATCTAAACCAAATTCAGAAGAACAAGTTTATATTCTTGACAAAATCAAATACCTCACAAAGTCACATAATAAAGCATTCCAACTAAAGGCAAAACAAACTATACTGCACTTATCAGTTCATCTTGAAAATTAGTTAATCACAATTTCATCATCCTTTCAACATTTCATATTTTGAATATATAAAAATAGTCTTTATACAAAAATTCATCAGATAGCATATTCTACCAATGTTCTAATAAAAATTAAATACTCAACACCAGTAATTCTAGTCTTCTAACTTAGAATTCTAGTCTACTTTCCTTACCTGATTTGAACCGATACTCTTCTAAAAGAGTTTCAAAAACCTGAAAGTAGGAGCACTCAAACCTGCAACACAAAGTATGTAATCAATTATCAGACTACACTACTACAAAAATGTAGAACCTACAGAGACACTTCTTCAGGTCTCTAAAGACACATGCAACAACTTATTCTAAAGAAAATTTCTGATCAGACAATATTATTCAAATTTCTGCCATGAGTCTCTGATCTGATAGTTGATCTGACAAACGATGGAAATAGTAATTTAGGAAGAAGGCAAAGAGAAAAGAAAAAAAAAATAAAGATGAAGAGATAGTGATTTTATGAAAGTGAATCTTTATTATTAACTTTTCCTATAAATATAAATGTGTTTTCTTAAAAGTTTTTATTTGGAAACATCTTTCTAATCAAGGCTCCACTTTCAGCTGTGAATTCCTGTGTTACCACATTGCCCAAATGATAGCCACCAAACACTCTTGCAGACTATTTTCCTTCTTATTGAATTGCTACAGACAAAAACTCTGAAAAAATTTTCTAGTTAGAAATTACAAAACCTAGAATTTACTTATACTGAAAATGTAATAGATAAAATTTACAGATAAATAAAAATTATTTAATAAATTAATATATATATATATATATATATATATATATATATAAGTCACATCTATTACACTTATATTAAATTTGTAATCATATATTTAATATTATTATTATTATTTATTTATAATATTAATATTATTATTAACAAAATTAATATTAATATTAAAAATAATAATGATAATAATATTAATAATAATTCTATTATTATTATTAATATATTAATAATAATAAAATTAATAAAAATAATATTAAATATAATATTAACAATATTATTAATTTTATAATGTTAATAATAATAATAATATTATTATTATTATTATATTGTTAATAATATTACTAATTATAGTAGCTTTTCACATCCTTCATTTTCTAAGCACACCCTATTTGTTCATTTATCATGATAATTACTTTCTCCACTATATAAATTGTGACCTGTACCATATAAATTTTTAAAATATCAAAAAAGCCTTTAGTATAATGAATGTTCTCATGGCTGATATCTTGTACATTTTGTCTTTCATGAAGTTGTGTGGTTTAGCTTCTTGACTTTTGTGTGCCATCTTCGTAGTGTCTAGCAGAACAAATTAACATCACGAAATTATTAAGTTGTTTTTCGCATTCAATGAGGGTAATTTTTATATTCATGATTATGATTAATGCTAAGTAGCTTTATTTTATCATACAAAAACTAAGAAGATGTGATAACATTGTATTTTGCTGAGATTCTGTTAAAACTTTTTCACCTATCAAAAGTTTAGCAGAAAAACATTGTTTCTGTTCTATTAGCTATAAATAGAAGACAATGTATAAATATCATATACGTCCATAGATGATAATCCTCTCTAGTGAATTACAGTGTGATTTGTTAATAACCACTCATACAACTTCTCTATCTTAGCTAAGAGTGATTATTGGTAAGAAATACTCAATTATTACCTATGAGTGACTATTTGGTAAATAATACTCGATTATCAGCCAGGAGTGACTAACTACTGCCTTCGGCATCCCCCTCCTTGCGGTTAAGGTAACGACTTCGGGCATGGCCAGCTCCCATAGTGTGAAGGGCGGTGTATACAAGGCCCGGGAACGAATTCACCGCCGTATGGCTGACCGGCGATTACTAGCGATTTCGGCTTCATGCAGGCGAGTTGCAGCCTACAATCCGAACTGAGGACGGGTTTTTGGAGTTAGCTCACCCTCGCGGGATCGCGATCCTTTGTCCCGTCCATTGTAGCACGTGTGTCGCCCAGGGCATAACTCTAAACTTATCAGTTATATCAATTAGTCATACATTCTTCATTAAGAATTAAATTTTCTCCAAAACAAACCATGAAATGATGTTTGACATCCTAACTTGTTCACATGCTTTTTAAATCATCTGTACATCAAAGCGACTCAATATGATAAATCTTAGCACAATGAAATATGAAAATCCAATACTCTATTAGAGAGTCTCACCTAACCAATCATGGACAACCCTTACTAAAAACACCTTACTTAGTTGTTATTGATTTTAAACATGTTCATGAATTTAAAGCTACATTATCATTCAAATTGATTCAATGACCATTTCTAAACCAAATTAAGAGGAACAAGTTTATATTCTTAAAAGAAAAAAAGTAATCAACTTACAAAGTCATATAACAAAGCATTCCTACCAAAGGCAAAACAGCAAGTGTAATGCACTTATCACTTCATCTTCATAATTAGTTAAACACAATTTCATCATCCTTTCAACATTTTAGATTATGAATATCTAAAAAAGGTCTTTATACAAAAAATTCATCACACAAGCATATTCTACCAATGTTCTAATGAAAACTAAATATGAAACACCAGTAATTCCAGTCTTCTAACTTAGAATTCTAAAATAAAAGATCTAAGTCAACTTTCCTTACCAAATTTGAGCCGATATTCTTCCAAAAGAGCTTCAAAATCCTAAAAGTATGAACACTCCAACCTGCAACAAAAAGTATCTAATCAATGATCAGACTATATATATATATATATTATTTTATTCAATACAAACAATTATATACATTTTGTATAACTAATGGAATCTTCTATAAGAATTAATTAATCTAGTCAATTAAATTCATTATAAATTTACATGTTTTTTAAAAATTATTTCTAATATATGCGGTATAAAATATTTTTTCAAATAATTTTATTAATCTTATTTATTTAAGATTTAAATATTCTTTAAGTTTCTAAAATGTCTTCTTTCATTCCTCACCAAAATATTAAGATAGTAAAATAAATTTTAGAATTACAATAAATAACTATTTTTAAATGCTTAATATTTATTTAGTATTGTATTTCAAGAAAGTGTAATCACTTGTACATTACTTTTATAATTTATAAATAATTCTTTTTTATTTTTTATAACGTTTATAATTTTTAAATTCACTCTTATTATATTTTTAATATAATATGGAGAGGGGTCAAGTGCAAAAATAACAAAACAACAGTTTTTAAGAGAGATAGCAGCTCTAGATGAAAAAGACGATGATGGGAATTTATAAGAAGAAGAGAGAATGTTGCGAGTTCGTTTATTGAGTGAATTTGATACTTTGAATAATAGAGAGATAGCAATGGTAAGGCAAAAAGTCAGGACTAATTAGAAGTGGAAAGTTGATATAAATTCAAGAAATTTTCATTTTAGGTTGAGATGGAGAAGATTATCTAATGATCTTATAGGCCTAGATTTTGGTGAAAGAGGAGGTGAGACAACACTTTCAAAGTAGGTTTGTGAGTCATAAGAGATTAGGTGTAAAGTTAGAAGTTAAATGGGGTTCAATTTAAAACTATATCAGTTGAGGATAATGGTATGCTTAGCAGTGTTTTTACGGAACAAGAAATTCTAGAAGTTGTTCGTCAATGTGATAGTAGAAATAGTCCAGATCCTGATCAATACAATTTTCACTTTATCAAGAATAATGGAGTGTTGTAGGTGAAGAGGTGGTGCAAGTTATAACTCGACTCCATGGGGTTAGGTTTATATCGCGAGGTTGCAATGCATCCTTCATTCCCTTGGTGCCTAAAAAGGAAAATCCGTCAAATTTGAATGAATACCGCCCAATCTTGAAGGTTGTTTGTATAAGGTACTTTCTAAGCTTTTAGCCAATAGACTTAAAAGAGTATTACCTGGTGTGATAGATCAGAATCTGCTTTTTTGAAGGGAATCCGTCAAATTTGAATGAATACCGCCCAATCTTGAAGGTTGTTTGTATAAGGTACTCTCTAAGCTTTTAGCCAATAGACTTAAAAGAGTATTACCTGGTGTGATAGATCAGAATCTTCTTTTTTGAAGGGAAGAGGTTTGTTCGATAGTGTACTTGTGGATAATTAAACGATTGATTTTTTGGAAAGGAAAAAGTCAAGAGGTATTATAGTAAAAGTAGACTACGGAAAGGCATATGACTTGGTGGATTTCTTGGCTTATATGATGGATAGATTAGGATTCTCTCTTAAGTGGACAAACTAGATTAGAGTATGTTTGGAATCAGCTACAATCTCAGTACTAGTGAATGGCAGCCCAATAAAAGAATTCAAACCTAAGAGGGGACTTAGGCAAGGAGATCCGTTAACACCAGTTTTGTTTCTTATTGTGGCTAAAGGGTTAGCTGGGTTAATAAGGGAAGCCTTAAGGAAGGGTCTCTTTAAAGGAGTCAAAATTGGATATAATCAGGTAGGGATTAGTTTATTACAGTTCACAAATGATACGTTATTCTTCTGTCAGCCCAACTATCAAAGCATATTGGTCATCAAGACAATGCTACAATGCTTTGAAATCACCTCTAGACTTAAGGTTAATTTGCACAAAAGCCAAGTAGGGGCTATTGGGGTGTGTGATGAAGATATGGTAGTTTTTTCTAATTGCTTGAATTGTAAGATCATGGAAAGTATTTGGGTTTGACAATAGGTGGGAACCCAAGGTCAGTGAAATTTTGGAAGGAAAAAATAAGATAAAGATTCTCTAGATGGAAAAGGTAAATTACTATCTATGGCTGGTAGAGTTTGTTTAACAGAATTGATCATCAGTGCACTGCCTTTATTTTATTTATCCTTCTTAAAAGCCCCTGTTTTCGTATGCAATACTATCAAAAGAATCCAAGCTAAATTTCTTTGGGGTTGGGGTTACGAGTGTAGGAAAATAGCATGGGTGAGTTTGGAGAAAATGTGTAACCCAACTGAAGTAATAGGGTTAGGTATTAAAAACATTGCTAAATTTAATTTATCACCATTAGCAAAAAGGAAATAATGGAGAATTGGGTTGGACGAAGATGGTGTTTGGAGGGACGTAGTGCAATCTCAGTACGACTCTTTGAGGGATATGGGTTCTAATAGGTTAGACAAGAGACATTCTAGGTGGTGGAGAGACTTATGCAGAATATGTGATATTGATAACTAGAATAATTGGTTTGATCGAGAGAATGTTGGCAGTTAGGGGATAGAAGGAAAATTCGATTTTGGGATGACAAGTGGGTAGGTGATCAAGCACTAAAACTCAAGTATCCAAGGCTGTATTTATTATCAACGTCCAAAGAGAGTATAATTGACGATGTAAGGGAAAGGGGAACTGGTGAAAATGGGGAAGCATTTACATGTAAACTAAGTTGGAGAAGGGAAGCCTTTGAATGGTAAAAAGTAATGCAACAACAATTGATGGTCGTCATTAATACAACTATGTGGAAAGGGGTGGAGTCGAATGGCTAGGTATAGGAAAAGGAAAGTGTATATACTGTGAGGTCAGGTTATAATGCTTTAGCGAATGACAAAACTCAGAGGAGTGCCTATATATTTGAAGAAGTGTGGAGTATGAATGTTGTCCCATCTGCACACATTTGTGGCTAGAGGGTGTTGATTGATAGGATCCCTACAAGGGTGAATCTAAATAGAAAAGGAGTGCAGTTAGCTACCACACAGTGTCCTATGTGTAATATGCATGATAAATCTACCCAACATCTGTTTTTAAATTGTCCTGTAGTTACTAAAGTCTAGGTTAATTGTGATAGATGGATTGGTAATTCATCAGTTAACCACTACTCTATTAGTAATCATTTCCAGCATTTCTTTATTATGAGTTGTTCAAAGAAAGAGAATGAAATCTGGAAGCATATGTGGTTGGTCATAGTGTGTGAAATTTGGAATCATAGATATAAGGTTGTGTTTAATACTGGTCAAGTGGACGACATAGAAATTTTTAGTTTGGCACAGTTAAAAGGCTAGTTATAGGTAAAAAAATCTTAGGCAAAGGATTACTATATCACTCTCAGATTGGTTCCTTTGCCCTGTCTAGTCTCTGAAGGCTATGGCATAATGTAGGCTCGCTGTTAGGGTAGATGTAATAGTTGGGCGATTGGTTTATAGTGCTATTTTGAGAAGATTCATCACGTTAGCATACGGAATAGGTGAATAGTGGATCAGTAGGTGATAAGGTAGCTAGTTAGAGCTTTTGACTGACTTGGACCCAAGAGGTCAGTTGTAGTTTTTTATGTGCAGGTTCCTATGTATTTGGAGAGGCCAACAGGGAAGTGTACAAATTTAGGAAGTCATTAGGAAGCATGGAGAAGTACCAACAGGCAGCCAACTATAGTTTTGTAGGTGTGACTTTTATAGGTCATGTGTGTCTAAGGGCATGCAATCTAGTCCAGAATTAGACTTATGGTCAACTGAGATAAATTGTTTCTGGTGTTGTGTATTTGTTCTATCTTTGTCTGGTATCATTCTCATTTTCTTTATTTTCTCCTTATATGGGAATGGTTCTTCTCCCTATGACTAATGGTTAACCTTAGGTGATACATTTACTGTAAGGGTTTTATATTTCTTTGTAATAGGATTGAAGGACCCTGAAATGCTCTCATTAATTTTATTCTTCACTGTTTAAAAAAATTATATTTTTAATATATACATACATATATATATATATATACATATATATATATATATATATATATATATATATATATATATATATATATATATGTATATATATATATATACACATTATACCTCTAGAATTGATTTATAATATTTTATTTGTTTTGTATTTATATATTTCAAGTTATTAATTAATTTTCACAATTTTCAACATATTTTAACTTTTAATATATTGCAACTATTTATTTTGTCTCCATAAATAATATTGAATTTACTTTTTAAAAAATAAAAATGATTTAAATATGATTTATTTTCTAATAAATTATTAAAAAAATTGTTAATAAACTTGCGAAAGGATTATTTTCTCGTTTAGCACTGATTTAAAAGTAGTGATTTAAAAGATTTAGAAATATTTATAGTAGTGTAAAAAAAGTTAAAATAAAAGTTAATTAATTTAATAATTTTTTTATTATGTTATGTTGATAAATAATGTTATGGATGTTAAGAAAAGATTGAAAATATTTTTTAACATGTTTAATATATATTGGAAGTGTAAGAATGTTTGAAATAATTTATTAAAAGATATTATTGATGGATAGTTGCTTCATTCATTATACAAATTATTTCATGCACTAAATCATTGTTCTCTCTTAGACACTCAAAAAAAATTTCTATCATATGTACTGTACGTTTTAACTACACGATAAATAAATATGGACAATTACTTACTACATATATCAATTTTTTTTTTCAATCAAATAAATATTAATGTTTATTTTATTTTTTAAGAGTTTGTTAAAATGAGATATTTTATTATTAAAATATTTACAACTTTAGTTTGTTAAAATGAGATATTTATAACTTTTAATTTGTTAATACTTTTTTTTCTTGATTATATTTAATGTTTTACTCAATTGTGTGGGAGAAAGAAAAAAAATTATATAATAAATAAATTTTAAAATAAAAGTAATAAAGACATTTTTGACATTTTAAGAATTTATATCGTGCGTGAAGCAGTTTGTATCGTGCAGAAAGCAATTACCTTATTGATTGATGTTAGGAATGTTGGGATCAAAATATTATTATTGATGAAATAATTAATGTAATTTGATGTCATTAAATTTAATGTATTTTTTTTAATTAAGAAATTTGATTTGGAAGGAAGTTTAGAAAATGAACTATTGGAATCTTAAAACAATAACTATTAGTTCTTCAATATTTTATCATTTCAATATTTCATTTTTTGAAGATTATTTTTAATTCAAGTTCAAATTTTAAAAAGTCACATTAAATATATGGACACCTAATAACATCAACAATATATTTATAAGATTTAAGTTTCTTGATTAATATTGTGTTTTACATGTTAACAGGTTTCAAAATTCCAATAACATTATTTAAGAAAAAATTAACATAATTATATCATCAATAATAATAATAATATTTTTATTCCAACATTCATAACATGAATAATATATTTTAATAATTATTTCAAACATTCTTACTTTTAATAGAAAACTGTGACCTCCTAAACCTCCAATTTTTTTTTGTCTTTCTCATATCTCTTTCTAATCCTCTTGAAATCTATTCCTTATGTCATTTTCTTTTTCTTTAACTTTTCTTTTTCTATATTTCATCTCTTTTAAATATGATCGCACCTTGTCATATTTAAGAAGTTAGATTTTATCCAATCCGAATTTCAAACGTAATAAGTTTATAGTTATCGTATAAATTTTTTATCTTATATTTTTTTTTTCTTAAGTTTTTTCATCAATCTTTATAGAAATAGTTGAAAAAAGTATTTCTTTAAATTTAATTAAGATCATACTAAAATATAGTTTTGTTTGATAACTTGCTTTCGATCTAGAGAATGGACTAGTGTCACTAACTAGTTTAGAGGTATTATTTTGAAGATTATCATCTTAGGTAAGAGAAACTAGTTTTAGTTTTTCAATAGTTTGAGTTCAATTTGTATTACGTAGATGTTTTATGATGAAATTGGTTGATTTTGTATTTAGTATGAATTGTGATATTGATATTTTCAGAAGATATGGATACAAGGCTTCTAGAAGGAAACTAATATCAATTATGTGATTTTGTCTTTATGATAGAATCAAATTACCATCAATTCTATTTATTTGTTTTTATGACATTATCATATTGTAATCATTTTATTTTGTTTTCTTTATTTCGCTATACCTATAATGGGTACAATAATTGTATATATTCAGTTCTCTACTCTTGATCAAATATAGAGAAACGGAGAGAATATTTTAATTCTCATATCCTGTGTTCATTTTTGTTCATCTTTGTTCATCTTTGTTCATCTCTTTATTTTTCATAATATGGTATTAGAGCTCTAATTTGAGAGCTCTGTTTGCTACATTTATCATGGCCGAAATTGTTGATTCCTCAAATGATTTTACTTCACCTTACCATGTTAGTTCTCAACAACATATGATTTGTTCTCTCGGTACACAACAAGAGAGACAATTTTTTTATAATCAATCAAAGGCAAATATTGATACTAGCAGAAGAAGTTATGAAAGACGATATACTTCTAAAGTCTCAATCATTATGGGAGGACATGGCATGTGATTGATACATGCTATAGAAAATATGGTTTTCCACCTTAGTTAAAGTTTAAAAATCATAAAGTAGACTGTAATAGTAACCAGCAGAATCATGAAAGTTCAAGGTCAGAAGTACATTCTCAGCAAATTGGTTTTACTCTTGAGCAATATCAAACATTGTTAGCCCTTCTACAATAGTCTAAATCCAGTAACAATGCCTCTAACCAAATCTCTGTCATTCCTCCTCCTGACACAACACACTGGTAATAATTTTTTCTCTTCCTTTAGTTCTTGGATTCTTGATAGTGGTGCTACTGATCATATTTGTTCATCCTTAACTTATTTCACTTCATATCATCAAATTAATCCTATCTTTGTCAAATTACCAAATGGAAATCAATTCATTGCAAATTATTCTGGAAGTGTTTCCATCAATCAAGATCATGTCCTAGATAACGTTTTGTATATTCCTAACTTCACTTTTAATCTTCTTTCAATAGCAAAGTTAATTGATAATTTATCTTGTGTGATTATTTTTTATTCTAATGATTGTCACATTAAGGACAAAAACTCCTTGAAAGTTATTGGATCAGTTGAGATGCAAGATAGACTTTATATACTCAGGGTCATCAAAACCTTCAAATCAAACCTGTCAAATCTCCACATATCACCAATACTGTCAATTTTACTACTAGTGATCTTGAAACCCTTTGGCATTTTCGGTTAAGGCATGTTTCAAACAAATCTATTGTGATGTTATCAAAATATCACAAAATAAATTTGCTTTTGTTAAATGTAACAAATCTTTTATTTGTGATATTTGTCATTTTTCAAAGCAAAAAAGACTTCTCTTTCCTCTTAGTACATCTAAATCTAAAAAATGTTTTAATTTGATTCATGTTGATGTGTGGGGACCATATTCATTATCATGAATTCATGATCATAAATATTTCTTGACCATAGTTGATGATTATTCAAGGTACACATGGGTTTTTCCTTTAAAACAAAAATCTGAAGTTGTTAACATTTTGGAAAATTTTGTTTTTTTTATTCAGACACAATTTGAGACAGCAATTAAAGTAATAAAAAGTGATAATGAGACTGAATTTTTCATGAAATTTTTTTTTATCAATAAAGGAATAATACATCAAACTTCATGTGTCAATACTCCATAACAAAATAGTATAGTTGAAAGGAAACATGGTCATTTATTAAATGTAGCAAGAGCTCTCATGATACAATCTCATTTACCTAAAATTTATTGGTCGTATTCTATGATACATGTTGCGCATATTATAAACATGTTACCCACACCTGTTTTAAATGATTTTTCTCCTCATAAAATGTTTTACAAAACTTCACCAGATTTTAATCAATTAAAGGTGTTTGGATCTTTATGTTATGCTAACACTTTGTTAACAAACAGAAGTAAATTTGATCCAAGGACATCAAAATGTGTTTTTATTGGTTTTAAAAAGGGGACAAAAGGATATATTTTGTTGAATATTCAATCAAGAGAAATTTGTGTTTAGGGATGTTGTCTTCTATGAACATGTTTTTCCATATCAAAAGGTTGAAGAAACTAGCAATGAAACTGACAGTCTAGACATTCATGATCAAAATCAAAATCTATTTACAGAAGATCACCTATTTTGAATTAGCCATTACAAGTCATTTTTACACCCTGTGATAATATTGAAAATAATGTTAATGATGACCATGAATCAGACATTTAAATTCCTGAAGAAGTTTGTTCCCATAGAGACCAAAACCTTGATAAGAATCATGAAACAACACAGTCCGTTCGAATGAGTACCAGACCAAAAAGACTACCTGAGTATCTAAAGGATTATCATTGTAATCTCAGTGTTTCCAATACATCTTCTAGAGTTAAATATCCCTTCAATTCTGTTTTGTCTTATGATAAATTATCACCATCTTATAAACCTTTTGTTATGTCTATATCTTCACATGTTGAGCCAAACATTTATGCTGAAGCTGTGAAATATGATTGTTGGAGGAAGGCTATACAGTGTGAGATATCTGCTTTGGAGTCAAATCAAACATGGGAGATTATTCTTCTTCCGAAGAACAAAACTGTCGTAGGTTGCAAATGGGTATTCAAAATAAAGTATAATGCTGATGGGATTGTTGAAAGGTATAAAGCAAGATTAGTGGCGAAGGGATACGCACAAACAGAGGGCATTGACTACCTTGAAAGTTTTTCTCCAGTAGCAAAGATGACCACTATAAGGTTGCTTCTTTCTTTAGCCTCTATATATAATTGGGAGTTAAAACAATTAGACATAAATAATGTCTTCTTACATGGAGAGTTGAAAGAAGATGTATACATGGTTGCTCCTTTTGAATTGACTTTTATTCAACTAGGATAAGTTTGTAAATTAAAAAAGGTTTTATATGGCCTTAAGCAAGATGGTAGGGAGTGGTTTGCTAAATTGTCATCCTTTTTTATTTCTGTGGGATATACTCAATCTATGAATGATTATTCTTTATTTATTAATTCTTCTAAAGGATCTTTTACAACATTATTGGTGTATGTGGATGATATAATTTTGGCAGGAAATGATAAAGAAGAGATTGACCGAATCAAAGAAGCTTTGAATAAGACATTCAAGATCAAGGATCTTGGTGATTTAAGATATTTTCTTGATTTTGAAGTAGCAAGAAGTAAGAAAGGGATAATGATGAATCAAAGGAAATATGCATTGGAATTGTTAACAGATGCAGGTCTTTTAGCCCGCAAACCTGTAGTCACTCCTATAGATAATCTTGTTAAATTGTCTTCTACTTGAAGTGTGCCTTTTATGAATGCTCATGCCTATAGAAGATTGATTTGAAGGCTTATATATCTCACTAATACCCGACCTGACATCACATTTTCTGTTCAACAACTTTCTCAATTTCTTGATAAGCCTACAATTGCTCACTATAATTTAACAATTAAAATTCTCAAATATATTAAAGGAGCTCCAAGTCTTGGTTTATTTTTCTCTTGCAATAGTTTTGTCCATCTCAAAGCTTTTTGTGATAGTGATTGGAGCATTTATAGTGATTCAAGACAATCAGTGATTGGTTTTAGTGTGTATCTTGGAAATTCCCTTATATCCTGGAAATGAAAGAAGCAAGGAACAATATGAAAGAGTTCCTATGAAGCTGAATACAGGACAATGACCACTGTTACCGGTGAAATTCAGTAGCTAGTCTATCTTCTTCAAGATTTCAAAGTTCCTTTTGAGCAACCATTTCTTTTATATTGTGACAATGATTCAGCAAGATATATTGCAGCAAATCAAGTGTTTCATGAGCGCACCAAACATATAAAAATAGACTGTCACATTGTTGGAGAAAAATTGAAGAAGCGTCTCATCCATTTGCTTCTCATTTCCACTACGGAGCAACTAACATACATTTATACCAAAGTCTTAGGTCCTCAGTCTTTCAAGAATATTTGTTCCAAACTGGGTCTCATCAATATTTGCTCCCCAGCTTGCAGGGGGTTTCAGAAGATATGGATACAAGGCTTCTAGAAGGAAACTAATATCAATTATGTGATTTTATCTTTATGATAGAATCAAATTACCATCAATTTTGTTTATTTGTTTTTATGACATTATTAAATTGTAATCATTTTATTTTCTTTTCTTTATTTAGCTATACCTAGAATGGGTACAGTACTTGTATAAATTCAGTTTTCTACTCTTGATCAAATATAGAAAAACAAAGAAATATTTTCATTCTCATATCCTATGTTCATTTTTATTCATCTTTGTTCATCTCTTTATTTTTCATAATAGATATCTTGATAGATAAGAATGGTTTCTGAACATTGTGAATTCTTGGATAGATATGGTTTTGTATAATGGAATTGAAATGAGATGTGTGATATCTAAATTATACATTCATATATAATCATTTTGGTTTAAATAAAACTAGTATACTAGGGATTGAGAGGAGGTATCATGGTTACATACGCATCTATATACTTCAACATGATTGATTTGATATATTATATGTGATGACTGAATTATAGACTCATATATATCATTTTGATTGAAAAGAAACCATTCTATTGGGAGTTGAAAAAAAATCAAGATACCATGATTATATATGCACCTATAAACTTCAGAATAGTTAAAATGATATAACTATTGTTATGAATAAATGAGGAGTCCATACATAATCATTTTAATTGAAATGAGATTTAAAAGAAATTGAGATATATAAATGAGTCATTATGAAAGGAAACTTTTCTATTAATTGCCATTTAATTTATGAGCACGAATTCAAAATTAGGAAAACTTAACTTGATTTTAAGCTATGGCACAAAGATCTTTTGATATAAATATGAGATATATTCAATTTATTCAAAAACCTGAATTAGTCAAATACTTACCAATGTTCAAGTATCTACACAATATCTTCATAAGTGTACAGAAGTTGTCAATTTGGTAACATATAGATAATATTGTTTTTTCCAATTTCTTTCAACCACATAGGGAGGAAGTTGAATTAATTCACTGTGTGTTTGTGTACATGTGAAAATTGCTTCACTTGATGACAACACGTGTTGTATTCATTAAAGACTTTACAATACTGACTTGGGTTTACTTTAATAAATTGAAATTCAAAGTTTATTATGTTTTAAAGTTGAAACTCAAAACGGTTGTGCTTTTAAGAAACTTGAAACCGGCAATGAGAAGAAGTACATTTCTATTAAATTTAATTCATTTTGTGATAACTTAGGAGTTGAACACCAATTTATATGGGTTATTCACTTTAACAAAATGAAGTTACATAGAGGAAAAGTACATAGTTCTTGTATTCTTATTAGTAATGTTTCTTGTATTCTGATTATACCTATTTTTAACACAGTTGATCCTTTTTCTGATAAAATAAAAATAAAAAGTTTCACAACAGTGTGATAGAGTTTGTGAAGTTTAATTTTTTTATATATATTTTACACACGATTGTTAATACAAAATCTTATAATTATCTTGTAATCACTTATCATCTTCTTAATATTTTTAAATGAGTAAATAAATTCTTATGTCTTATAAAATGAGTAAGTTTTAGTTACAATACTTTAATAAAAACAACTCTTTATTTTTCAAATTTAATATAATTGGATTTAAAAAGAAGAAGGCTAAAGTTGACACAATAATCCGTATTTATCGCGTGCAACGCGCATTGAAAGAGAAAGAAAAGATATAAAAGAGAAAAAAAAAGGATATATATTGAAAGCACAAGAAAAGGAAGAAAAGTAGAAAACATGGGACATCAAATGTTACAATAAATATTTACTTTAACATGTCTAGAACATTGTTTTTATCTCTTCAAAATTTAAAATTATTATTTTTTATATCTTAAATTCATTTAAATATATCATATAAAGTTAATCAAGATGATGATAAAATAAATTCCAATTTAAGAGTACTCATTCAGATAAGCCTCTCCAGAAAAGAGAAAATTGGAAGAATACTCAGAATTACTAAATGCATCTATAAAAAACTACACCAAATCTATTGCAAATGGTTTTCATTCATGGATCCGTTTTATTCATGTGCATGCATTGCTCCAGATTACAATTTGGATCAAAGTTCTAAAACAAGTGCATGCATGGATCCTTGATACAGAGTACAATGTAGATCAAATTCGTAAACAACAACAAGTTAACAATGCACAGAAACCCCCACTTTTATATCCCAGATTATGACAGTTGAAGATGCAATTATCTGGAGACACGCACGGTCCAGCACAGTCTACATATGGACTCACCGTCACAGGTTGTCCTGTCACAAAGAACAAAGTTAAAAGTAATTATAAAATTAAAATAAATACAATTCACATTTACAAAATCAAATTAATAAAAGATTATTTTGAATTGATATACTAGAAATTGCTAGAATCTCTAATTTAAGTGAGATATGGAAAGAATGAAGTCAGATTTTTCTTTCAACAAATCATTAATTCAAATTGGATTCCAGATTTTGAAGAATGAACATGCACAATCTGACAGTAAAAAACCAGTTCAAAATTTTCATTCTTCAATCAAAGTTTATAAGCACACACATATCCAACTTTAAAAGATCTAAATCAGATTTCGAAGTGTTACCTGAAGTCAGGATCAAAGCAAAACATAGAATTCCGAAAAGAACAAGTTGAAAGGTGAAGGAGGCCATTTTGGAAAGATTTCTTGTATGAGTTTCTTATTCTTTGCGCGTTGGGATGCTTCTTATATAGGAACTCTAATTGTTGTCTCTATCTGTAACAATAAAACAATGACGAAGAAATGAAAAATAATTTAATATATATATATATATATATATATATATATATATATATATATATATATATATATATATATATATATTTCATTTGAATAATAAACTTAAAACCCTGTAAAATCAAAAAATACAATAATTTAGTATTCTTTTTATTTCTCTTGTGTATATTTTAAAGGTTTTTCCATTGATTAAAAGATATAATAAATTTTCTTAATTTTAATAAAATAGTTATACAATATTTTATTTTATTTTTCTTCTAATCTAATATATGTGTAAATTGTTTCAAAATTGAAAACGCGTACAAGTATAATAGAAAAAAATATAGCTGTATTGTTGAAATTCTAAAATGAAACGTAAACTAAACTAATAACTAATAATTTCTTTTTAATATTTGAAACAGATAAAAGAAAAAAAAAAAAAAAAAAAAAAAAAAGCAAGGAAACAGAATATGTATATTATTAAATATTATATACATTAATTATATTTGACACTCCAGAACAAATTATTTATTACAAAAATTAATATTTTCTCTGTTGCCAGCTACAAAAATTAATTAAAGTGTAAAATAAAGTATTGACGCGTGAGTAAAAGTTCTTGTTTAAACATTTCAACATTTCAATCCTTCAAAATTCTTTCTAAATCAAACTCAAGATTTAAAATATTACATTAAATATATGCACACTTAATTATAATTATAACACTCCAATTTAATATTATTCTATTCTAACAAGTTATTTAAATATGCATACATATATACATTCATATCTTACAATCTGCATTAAATATGTATATTATTAAATATTATATACATTAATTATATTTGACAGACAAATTATTTAATTATTTATTACAGAAATTAATATTTTCTCTGTTGTCAGCTACAAAAATTAATTAAAGTGTAAATAAAGTATTGACGGGTGAGTAAAAGTTCTTGTTTAAACATTTCAGTATTTCAATCCTTCAAAATTCTTTCTAAATCAAACTCAAGATTTAAAATATTACATTAAATACATGGACACTTAATTGTAATTATAACATTCCAATTTAATATTATTATATTCTAACAAGTTATTTAAATATATATACATACCTATTTTATAATCTATTCAATAAGAATTTACATCAAAATACATTTTTTTATAGAAATTCTAAAATAAATTTATTTACGTATAAACATAATAAAGAATAGGTTCAATCAAGAACATCTAGGAAGTTCAATCAAGAATATCCTTGATTAATTCATTAACAGGTTCAACAAAAAACATCCTCTATTAACTTATTTGTAACATTACAAGTTATTATTTGTAACATTACCTGTTGTTGTGTATACCACAATCTTTAAATTTCTAAAATGTCTTATTTCTTATCAAATAATTAATATAGTGAATAAATTTTAGAATTATATTAAATAACTATTTTAAACGCTTAATACAATATAAGTATGTATTTATTATTTTATTCAAAGAATTCCAATTACTTCTACATTACTTTTATTATTATTTACTGTTTATAACGTCTATTATTTTAAATTTATTAATTCACTTTTGCATTACATTTTTAATATATATATATATATATATAATCTGTTATGCACTTAGAATTTCTTTATAATATTTTATTTAATTTGTATTTATATATTTTAAGTTATTAATTAACTTTCATTATTTTTAATATAGTTTAACTTTAATATATTACAACCATTTATTCTGTCTCTAGAAATAATATCGTACTTACCTTTTAAAAATAAATATGATTTAAATATTGCTATCTCTAATAATTTTTTATTTTTTTTTGTCACTATTGTTTTTCGTTTCAGATTCAATTTAACATCATATAAAATATTATTATAAATTAAAAGTTATGGTAACAAAAAATATTATAAAATGAGTTTTAACTTTAAATAATATATTTGTTTGTGATAACGTTGAAAGAAATAAATATATAAACATAATGCAGAGCATAACGGTAACCGACCCCACCACCCAAACACATGAAAAAGATTACTACGAAAAAGACAGTTTCCTTTTTCTTTCTCTCTGTATCACCTTCTATTTCCACATATTTCTCCCTTATCTTTTGATTTCCATCTCTATACTTTTTGTGTTTCAAAATCTAATGAAGTCCCGTAATAATTGAAGATATTAGGATCATTAGAATCTTAATTAAAATAAGTTTTTATTTATTCTAAAAATCTTTTGTTTTTTTATTTTTTTTTAAGTTTTTATTATCAATATTAGTGGAAACAGTTGAGAAAAGTGTTTCTCTCAACTTGATTAAGATTATACTAGAAGTTTGTGTTATTTGAAAAACTTGTTCTAGATTCCTAGAGTTGGATTGGTGTTGTTTCTTGATTGGAAAAATTGATAGGAGATCGTTGTCTGAGGTAAGGAAAGCTAGCTTTTACCTCAAATAGAATTTTATGCTAGAATATTTGGATGTGTGGGTGACATGGTCACCAATTTCAAAATTCTTTTTATAAGAATTGTTTTTGCATTAACGTGAATTGTTTTGATTAGTAAATGAGTTTGATGAATTTGATAGATGTATGTTGTTATAATGTTAAAAAAGTTCTTGGATGATATTTGATGATTTAATCATTAAGTATTGTTATGATTGTGGAAAAATTCTTACATACTATTATTTGTGGATTGAATAGGTACTGATGTGAATGATTGATTGATGAAGTTGATGTCATACATTTAGAATAATGTATGAGTTATGCTTATTTGAGTATATTAAGTATATTAAGTTGATGTCCTCAAGCTTCAGTAATGATCTAAGTCACATAGACTAAGACATCTGGTGGTGAGAAACTGATGAGGGAGTCATACCCACCGGGACCGCTGGCAGACACTCGATATTGGATGTTTGAACTTACTCTGATTCTTTTTCTTAGATTTGATGGCAATCTAAGTCTTGGGTATTGGATTAGTCATTTCTCTTAGATTCGCTGTAATATAAGTCCTGGGTATTGGATTAGTCATTTTTCTTAGATTTGTTGAATCTAAGTCTTGGGTATCGTATTAGATGTTAGTCTCTAGTAGGGGCATACTTAATGAGTCTTCCGAAAGATGACAGGTCCATGTGTAACCTATAAGTATATTGTCGTCCATCTGAGACCTTTATGTATGATGTTTGACATGAGTACTTGAAATGAAAAAGAAAAACTGGTATTGAAACCTGATATGCTAGACCTTAAGGGAATTCTTATGACTAATATAATTTGTTCTTTTTACATGTATTTAGTATGTTATAAAAGTTTTAATTTCACTAGCTTACCCTTGCTTTTCATGTTATTGTACGAACTGCAATGTTTGTACTATGTACACGAGCAGATGCAGATACAGGTTTTGGAACACCTCAAAGATGATATGCCCTTAAATTAATTTTCCTTTTGTCTTGTATATAATTGTATATATGTTTTGATGTAGTTAAAGACTTTATAACCTTGAGATGGTCTTTCTTTTTGTCATGTAGATAGTTGTACATAAGTTTGATGTACCTGAACACTTTATATAGTACTTTGAACCTTAAATGCATGTTAATATTTGGTAGTAGATTAAAGTTAGTTGTTTTGAAAAATCATTCTGTAATGTTTTTGCTCAGGCAAGGGAATCTCGCCCAAGCGAAGTATGCAGAAAAGATTCACTCTGCAAGTCTCGCCTGAGCAAGGTGCACCTTGCCTGAACAAGCTCTTAGTAAAAAAGGAAGGGGTGCTCTCGGGTTGATTTTCGCTCAAGCGAGAAGTTTTTCGCCCTAGCGAGAAGAGATTTCTTCCCAAGCGAGGATATTCTCACTCAAGCGAAAATAACACTGGAAGTAGAGTGCTATTTGGACCATTTTTGCTCAAGCGAGACCATTTTCACTCAAGCGAAGGGAATTCTCGCTCAAGCTAAGAAAAAATAATAATATTTTTTTTGTATTCCTTCTTTTCTTTTTTTTTCTTTATTCTTTCTTTTATGTATTAAATGTTTTATGGTTTGAAACTATATATATATATATATTATCTATAAGAGTTGAATGACAAATACCATAGAATATTTGGGTTGTTACATTTATGGTACCAGAGCAGTTCGTTCTTAGGAGGACATAAGAGTAATGGGTTTGTTAGGCTTCTTTTGTGCATGTTGGTTTGAGATTATTGTTGTGAATGGCTATAAAGGTATTAAGAAAGAAAAGGTTCTTGATAGAGTGGTGAGGGTGCACACTCATGACTAAATCAAGATGCATTTCTATCTTAATTCTTAATCTTTTAGTGTATGTTAAAAGATAAGCTTTGAATGATGATGTTGTATATGTTATTCGGTTTATTTTGGATGTTGGATAATTGTTTGTGATTGTTTTAAACGACATGGCTAGGGGTTTATGATTAGTTGTGATGTCCTTCCTTGTGTGTCCAGAAAATGGCACATAGGCCAATTACCCCACCTCAATTAACGGATTGCCCAGTTTAGCCTGGACAATAGAGATGATGGCAACAACCTTACAACAACAAGGTGCTACTATGGCATAGGAACATTAGGTTGTCCTTCATTAACTACAAAATGCTAGATTAGTAGCAGAAGCGACTCAGCTTCATCATCAACACCATACCTTGAGTTTGGAGGATTGCTTGAGAAATAATCCACCAAAGTTCAATGGAAAAGAAAATCCAGATAAAGAAATCAGTGGATGAGAGACATTGAAAGAATTTTAAAAGCCACCCAATGCCCTGAGGAGACAAAATTATCTTATGCTATGTATATGCTTACTAAAGATGTTGTATTTTGGTGGATAAACATAAGGCAAATGATGGAAGAAAGAGGAGAAAATGTTAACTGTGAGAGTTTCAAAGTAAGATTTTTGGAAGAATACTTCAGACAGTGTTAAATATGCAAAAGAAATTGAGTTCATGCAGCTAGAACAGGGAAACCTTTATGTTACTAATTATGCTACTAGATTCAAACAACTGGCTAGGTTCAGTACTTAAATTATGACTGAAGATTGGAGGTGCAAAAAGTTTGAGTTTGGACTGAGACAAGAGCTTAAGGCAGTGGTAGTCCCAATGTCCATTAGAGAATTTCCAGCTCTAGTAGAGAAAGCAAAAATGCTGGAAAATCTGAAAAATAGTGGCAAAGTTGTTAAACCACAGATCGTAAGAGGACCCTCCAAGAGCATACCAAGGTATGAAGATAAGAAGAAACCTTACTCCAGGCCTCAATCCTTCAGTAGTGGAGGATTCAACCCTTAATTACCACCTAATGTCAAATGTTTTAGGTGTGGTGGCCTGCATATGATCAAATTTTGTCCTTATCCAACTCTGAACGTGACATGTGATAGATGTCACAAATATGGTCATGCAACAAAAGACTATCGTATTCGGTTAGGAGTTCCAAGTTCTGGTGGAGTACAACAAGTACAACATAATAACGACCAAAAACATATAGGAATAGGAAGAGTTTTTGCCATCAGTGGAGCTGAGGCTTCACAGTCTCATAGCCTAGTTATTGGTATTTGCTTTATTCTGGGCACACAATTGCCTGTTTTGTTTGATTCTGGAGCAACTCTTTCCTTTATTTTTGTTGATTGTGTTGAGAAAATTAATTTTCCAGTTCATGAGTTAGATGTTGAATTGGTGGTATCCACACCTACAGAAGGTAATATAATAACTTTGTTTGTTTGTGTTGAGTGTTCAGAGATTATAAATGAACGGAAGTATAAGATCAATATGATCTGCATACATATGAAGGATTTGAAAGTTATATTACGAATGGATTGATTATTTGCTAACCATATTCTTATAGACTGTGAATATAAGAAGTTGATTTTTCCTGAATCAGAAAGTATTCAGGTTGTCTCAGCTCAACAAATTGAAAGAGAGGTACATGAGGATGCAAAATGTTTCTTGCTCTTTGCCTGTTCTGTGGATGATGATAAGACTTAGAAAAATATAGTTGTAGTCCATGAGTTTATAGATGTGTTCCCTGATGAGATTTCAGAACTTCCACCTAAAAATGAGTTTGCAATAGACCTAATACCTAGGGCAAGACCTATGTCAATTCTCCATATCTAATGACACCAGCCGAATTAGCCGAGTTGAAGAAACAACTAGAAGATTTATTGGAGAAATAGTTTGTTCGACCTAGTGTTTCTCCATGAGGAGCTCTAGTACTATTAGTAAAGAAAAAAGATGGTTCATCTCGTCTATGCATTGATTATAGATAGTTGAACAAGCTCACAATCAAGAATAAGTATCCTCTTCCAAGAATAGATGACTTGTTGGACCAACTACATGGGGCAATTATCTTTTCAAAGATAAACTTGCACTCAGGGTATCATCAGATCTTAGTTAAAGCTGAAGATGTTCAAAAGACTGCTTTTAGATCAAGATATGACCATTATGAATTATTGGTTATGCCTTTTAGAGTGACCAATGCTCCAGCTATCTTCATGCATTATATGAATTGAATCTTCAGGCCTTTTCTTGATAAGTTTGTAGTGGTATTTATAAATGATATCTTGATCTATTCTCATTCAATAAAAGAACATGCATAGCATCTCAGAACTATTCTGAAAATTTTGAGAGAAAAGCAGTTGTATCCAAACTTTCAAACTACGAGTTCTGGATATCTAAAATATAGTTTTTAGAATATGTTATCTATGCTCAAGGAATCTCATTAGATCCTTCTAAAGTGGAGGTTGTACTTCAATGGGAACGTCTTAAAACTGTTACATAAATTACAATCTTTGTGGGACTAGTAGGATATTACATGAGGTTTATAAAAGGTTTTTCTAAGATAGTTGCTCCTTTGACTCAATTGACCAGAAAGGATCACCCTTTAACATAGACAAGGCAATGTAAGAGGAGTTTTGAAGAGTTGAAGAGGAGGTTAACTAATGCTCCTATTTTGACTAGTAGGATATTACATGAGGTTTATAGAAGGTTTTTCTAAGATAGTTGCTCCTTTGACTCAGCTGACCAGAAAGGATCACCCTTTTACATAGACAAGGCAATGTAAGAGGAGTTTTGAAGAGTTGAAGAGGAGGTTAACTAATGCTCCTATTTTGACTAGTAGGATATTACATGAGGTTTATAGAAGGTTTTTCTAATATAGTTGCTCCTTTGACTCAACTGACCAGAAAGGATCACTCTTTTACATAGACAGGGCAATGTAAGAGGAGTTTTGAAGAGTTGAAGAGGAGGTTAACTAATGCTCCTATTTTGACAATCCCTGATATAAATCAGCCTTTCGATGTTTGTTGTGATGTTTCCTATCAGGGATTCGGTTGTGTGTTGACGTAGAATAAGAAAGTTGTTGCTTATGCTTCTCGACAGCTGAAGGTGCATGAAAGGAATTACCCAACTCACGACCTAGAACTGGCAGCAGTTGTTTTTGCCTTAAAAATCTGGAGGCATTATCTTTGTGGAGCTAGTTTTAAAGTATTTAGTTATCATAAAAGCTTTATATATTTATTTCATCAGAGAAAGCTTAATATGAGGCAGAGAAGATGTATTGAGTTCTTAAAAGACTATGATTTCCAATATATGTATCATCCTGGAAAAGCAAATGTTTTTGCTGACTTTTTGAGCCGTAAGAGAATACAAATGTCATCACATATGATAAAAGAGCAAGAATTAATTGAAAATTTTAGGAATTTAAATTTGGAGGTTTATATATCTTCAAATTTCATTAGTTGTAATGTGCTTGTTATAACTAATTAGTTTTTGAAGAGGGTGAAGGAGAAGCAATTGGAGGATTCGAAATTGAAGAACATCTTGAGTCTTTTGGGCACAAATAAAGCTAAAGATTTCTCTTTGGGAGCAGATGATATTTTGAGGTTTCAAAAGAGAATATGTATACCAGAAGACCATGAGTTAAAAAAATAGTTTTATCTGAAGGTCACAAAAGCAAGTTCGGTTTACATCCAGGTATGACCAAGATGTATCAAGATCTAAAGAAGACTTATTGGTGGCCTGGTATGAAAAATGATGTAGCCAAGTTTATTGTTGCTTGTCTTACTTGTAAAAAATCCAAGGTTAAACATCAGCGACCTGGAGGCATGTTAACTTAATTAGACATTCCAGTGTGGAAGTGGGATAGTATCTCTATGGATTTTGTGACCCACTTAACGCATACATTGAGGAAGCATGATTCTATATAGGTCATTGTAGACAGGCTGACAAAGAATGCACACTTTTTACCAATTTATTTGAATATATATATATATATATATATATATATATATATATATATATATATATATATATATATATATGCAAAAGTTGGCTCGGATTTATATAACCGAGATAGTTAGATTGCATGGTGTCCCTTCCAATATAGTATCAGACAGAGATCCCAGATTCACCTCTAGATTCTGGCAAACACTCCAAGAAGCTTTAGGGACCAGACTCAGACTTAATTCAACATACCATTCTAAGACTAATGGACAATCAGAGAGAACTATCCAGTCCTTAGAGGATCTGCTCAGGACTTGTGTGTAACAATTATGTTAGGATGAAATTCTACCTTTAGTGGAGTTCACCTACAATAACAATTATCAAGCAAGCATCGGAATTACTCCTTTTGAAGCATTGTATGGTAGAAAGTGTAGAACACCTCTATGTTGGTTTCAAGATGGTGAGAGTATGTTGATTGGACCAGAGTTGATACAATAAACCAATGAGAAAGTTAAGAAGATTCAAGAAAGATTGAAAACTTCTTTGAGTAGGCAAAAATCTTATGCAGATCAAAGAAGAAGACCTTTAGAATTTTCTACAAGTGACCATGTCTTTCTTAGAGTTACACCATTCACTAGTGTAGGAATAGCTATTAGATCAAAGAAACTGACTCCAAAGTTTATAGGGCCTTATCAAATTCCTAGAATGATAGGTCGTGTTGCATATGAACTTGTTTTGCCTCCTCTCTTAGCCAATATTTTCAAAACATTTTTCATTTATCTCAGCTAAGAAAATATGTACCTAATCAAAGTTACATTCTATAATCATAATTAGTACGAGTGAAGGAGATTCTTTCATTTGAAATGAGGTCAATCAAGATCTTGGATTCTCAAATGAAACAACTACGTTGAAAATATATACTTATGGTCAAAGTCCTATAGGATCTCACTTTTGGAGATTCCACTTGGGAAATAGAAGAGGACATCCGAGCATCACATCCTAACCTTTTCCTTGGTAAGCTAAATTCTCGAGAACGAAAATTTTGTAGTTGAGGATAACGTAAACCACCCCCCCCCCCCCCCCCCCCCCCCCCCCCCCCCC
>Ga0209700_104157_pt1 | contig 26526 bp, 19 predicted proteins | sample SiratroredBW_FD_187528 | JGI IMG/M metagenome (GOLD analysis project Ga0209700, IMG submission 187528) | Root nodule microbial communities of legume samples collected from California, USA - Siratro red BW (SPAdes) (version 2) | ecosystem: Host-associated > Plants > Roots > Nodule | place: USA... | reverse complement strand
GATTTCATACTTGTCTGCAGTGCACTGATTCTGTGTGATTGGTTTTATATTTGTTAATTGTTTGAACCTCTGCAGATTGCATTCTAAGTTTCTTTAAAGAATTTGTATTCTTACATTGAAAAGCAAATTTACGAAAAGATTCAAAAAGGGTTCAATTCACCCCCCCCCCTCTTGAACTTAGGCCAAATACTTACTTTAACACACATGACTGGTGAAACTTCTATAAATGCAGTTGCATCATCCAATTAACTTGTAATATTTTAATTAAAAAAATAAAGTATTTAGACAATTACTGTTTCTTTATATCTCACATCACATTGTTTATTACACATATCAGCCTTTTATCTTAATTATATAATTCGGTACGTGTATCATAATAGAATATTGAATGAAATATACTAATTTTGACAATACAATCACCTACAAATTACCAAACTTAGACTTAAATAAAATTAATCTTAATCATGCATAGAGATGGCTACGTGGTCAAGGTTAAGCCTCTTCCACTCCTCTCCAGATAAATCATCTCAACTCCAAATTTGATTTAATATTAAAGTTTTTATAATGAATACAGCTTGATTCCTAAAAGTAGTTACGTGTACCATTTTTATCCGAGAAGTTTTGGTCTTATACAAATAGTACTTTAACAAGTAACACGAAGCAATTGTCCAAACTTATATTTTCAATGATCAAACAAAACCAACACATTGTTGACTTCTAATCACCAAAATCATATATTAACTCAGTTTACAAACTATCACAAGATGGATTAGGGTTTCTCTAATCATTTATGCTATTACTTAAAAAAAGTATTTTGCAGTGGTTATGATTTAGGACAATTTTTGTATGATTTTGCAGAGTCATTTATACAAAAACATAAATTTATTTTGGTGCATCACAATAAAATCCATTTTGCTCAATGGACTTCTTTATGATGGTGCCCCGACACTTTAGAATTAAATGCAGGCACTTATTCGAGAAAGTGAAAGAGACTTCAATATGTACTCAATGTCTACAGGTTATCGATCAACATCATAACTGGACCCAGAAGATTGTATGGTGGGATCTTGAGATCAGAAGTTGAATGTAATTGATATGAACAAACAGTATTATTGAGAATCATCATTATTTTTCAGCGTTTAATTAATTAAAATCAGATATTAAAACTATAAAAATGTATAACTCCATCAGTCTATTAGTATAATGGTTCCCAAAAGCATCCCATATTAACTGAGAAAATTTTAATTTGAAGCTTCAAGACGGAGAGGAGGACCAGCGGGGTAAAGCTGTATCCAGTTCTTGTACTTCAAGGACCTAGAAGGAACCAATACTACCTATACAACGTCGTTTCCAGTTTAGCATAATCATAATTTTATGTGCGAATTTAATTCATCATTTTTTTCCTTCAAAATTTTGGTACATCTTGGGTCGACATCTTTCTTCTGTAGATCTGAACAATAATATGACCAAGAAAGATATTTCGACTTTTCAACAGGTAAGCCCTAAGAAAAAAATTCTGAAGGACAAAAATGCAGTAGGTACTGCTCCAGATAGTCCAGAGTAGGGTAGAGCGTACCAGACTTGACATTGATGGTGCAGCAATTCATAATACAGTCTTGAGACAGTTATCACAGGGGCTAGATCCATATTTGCAGGATTTTCTATCGAAAGATTCTCCGAAGTGTTTGAGTAAAGTTTGTCTCCGGCATTCAACCTACCCATCCAAACAAATATAAAACATAAAGTCTTGTGAATACCAGTTTGCTATACCCTTAAAAGCACGGTGAGCAATATATGGATGATTTTTATATGAAATTTATATCCAAAACTCATACTATACTTTTTTAAACCCCATTTTCAAAAACGGACAAGAGACGTGAGAGAGAAAAGGAAAAAACAACAGATGTTAACATGCAAAGGAGCTTGATTACCTTTATTTCACAGTACTCTTGCATCTTTTTGGCTTGACTCATTGCCGTCTTAAAACTTTCCTTTTTATATCCCTGACCATTTCTTATCATGCATACAACTCTACTAAAATCCTTCTTCTGGTAAAGCGCAATGCAAACTGAAGGAAGATTATCTCTTCCAGCCCTTCCAGATTCTTGATAATAGCTTTCAATTGATTTTGACATTGTATTGTGGATGACAAAGCGCTGAAAGCATGACAAAAAGAAAAATTGAGTAACAAAATATGTAAATTTAAGATACCAATAAGGTAGTCTTTCAGTTAGAACTAATCCCTATATTTGACCTAGCCAAGCATTCAAATGCTGCACTAACGTAAATATGTTACATTTGAGTATATAAGGCAGGTTCGGTAAATGGATCTAATAGATTTTAGGTGTATACTTTCAACTTGTACTTGGACAGTATGGATAAAATTATCTGATGATCACTAGGAATTTGAATAATTGTAGGGGTATCATTTTTATTTTAAATTTAGTTAACTCAATCAACAAAAAAAGGCATGGAGAAAAGCTTCAAAAGTACAGAGTTTTTGGTAATGCTGTGGATTTACAAAAAGGTTGGTCCCAGTCATTTCTTAGTCATCCGATTGGTGATAAGTAGCAAATCAATGATAGGTCATTTAATTTATATATCAACTATCAAGCCGAGGAATTATATACAGGGAAGGGCGCAATTTATTTTTTAAAAGTTTAGTATTCCTAAACAAAGTTGATAATAGAATTGTGAATTATCACAGCATAACCAGAATTTTAAAACGTAGCTCAACTTACAACATCAGGTTTGTCTATCCCCATTCCAAAAGCAATAGTTGCACACACAATATGGACCTCCCCATCATGCCATTTCTTTTGAACAGCTACTCTCTGCCGGGCAGCCAAACCAGCATGGTAATACACTGTTTTGATCTTGCATTTCTCATTCAAAAATTTAGAGACCTCAACACATTCACTTTTTGAAAGGCAGTAAACAATTCCACACTGATTCCTGAAGCGATCAATTAGTAGCTGTCCAAGCTGTTTTAGTGGTTCCTTTGTTTTACCAATCACTTCATACTTCAAATTTGGTCTGTCAAAGCTTCTTTCAAGAACAAGTGCATGGGGAATTCTTAGAGCATTTAATACGTCCTGAAAAATAAAAACTATTTGAAGTTGGAAAGGGGGCCAAAATACTCAATAGAAATGTTCATCAGTGACTTGATATTCTAATTACCTCACGAACAGCATGGGTTGCAGTGGCAGTCAATGCCATGACGGGTACATCTGGAAAGTTTTGCTTAAGAGATCCCAATCCCCGATAATCAGGTCGGAAATCATGTCCCCATTGGCTGGAAAGCATAATATTCAATTCGATAGTAATAACTGAATGGTAGATAATTTGATATCTCTTGTAACAAAAATACACAGCTTTAACAAGTCCATCCCTGTTGTAGCATACCTTCGCTACGCTAGCAGTTTTAAGTTCTGCTTGCACACCAAAGCAGTTTGTTTGACCTATTTTGCTCATCTTACTTAAAAACTACGAGTTATAATAAAAAACTCAAAAAATATAGCAAAAGCTGTTTAGCATGTTTGAAGTTTTCTTATCTTACACATATATAACCATTTCCCAACTCAGACTACTTTCAAGTATCAACTACCCACCATCATAGATTCCATACAACCTGACCCACAGCGCCAACTCTGCCAAAATTGGAACTCAAAGGACCTCAGTGATTTTTGGAGAATTGAATGATCTTGAAGCACTAGGATCTGTTCTATCGCATTTAATTATGAGAATTGGCTGTGTAGGTCACTGTCTTGACTTTTTTATTGATTGAACTGTGAATTACCATTGGATCTTGATATTATTGAATAAAATTGACATTGTTGTTGTGATATTAGCTGCATTGCGAACATAAAAATTGTATCATTTCGTTCATTCTACTCCATGTAAGCAGGTTATCGTACAAAGTTGGTCAGTACACATTAGAAGTTTGCATTAGAGCGTATCTCGTACTAACCCCAAAGCAAATAGATTGTACGATCTAACATTAAAAAGGAGAATAATTTTCAGATTTTTTCAAAAAGGGTGATTAAAAGATTTTAAAAGTACTGAGTTCCACAATTCACTTTCTTCATATCATTTTCACCAACACATCTTGTGATCTCAATATTTCGAAATGTGTTATTGCCTACCAGAATCAATCTGTTCATTTTTCATTCGATTTCTCTTCTTAATTGGCACCAAGAGAGCTTAACTTAAAAAGACATGTCCTGAATAATGATACCTCATTAATAGTTAAACTTTGGGGTTTGTTCATATTGTGTGATCATTATGTCATGTATGAGCTCATATGGCACAGTAAAGCTTCAAGAATGTGTGATCAGTGGTAAAGTTATGTCTCAGAGCTCCATACAATTGTGATAGATTCTATATCTTAAAACCAAATATTTTTGAGATAGAATCTTGCATGGTATTAGAGTCTATAGTTTCCATACAATTGGCTGACATACGTGGAAGGGGGGTGAGTCACATGTCATCTGCCTCAATTATTGGAGTCAAGTATATATCTATTGGACAATTACATTCAATGCCAATTGGTTTTAAGATAGAAACCACATTGTAGGCATTGATGAAAAGAATTATTGGGATTGTACACAAAAAGAACAAGGCGTACCTAACACAGTGTGCCTCATCAACAACAAAACCTGCTAGTTGTCCCTGGGATTCAAGAGGGAACACCGACCATACAAACTTCAAAATCTACTGCTCTGCCAAAAGGGTTTCAAAAAAATGTACTCAAATCAAGAAAACTTTACCTTCCGATGCATGCATTTTAGAATCTCCAGAAACGATTGGTTGCCAGCAATTCTCTCAGGTGTCACATATAAAAGTTTGCATGATGGTTTGTCTTTTCTGGATACAAGACGACTAATGTAAGAAAATTTTAAACATTAAAATAAGCAGTAACATGCAAAAATTTTTCTAAAGGAAGTATATATATTTAGGGTATAGCTACACTATTCTCATGTGTAAATTATTAGATACATAAGAATAAACCAAGAAGCGAACTTCACCTTAGCTCTTGGAGCACAGCTGTGGTCTGGGAAGCTGTTTGTTGAGAATTTAAGAAAGTAGCTGGTATTCCAAACTTGAGGTTTAGTGTTATTATCTGATCCTGAATTAGTGAGAGTAATGGAGATACAACTACAGTAACACCTGGTTGAAGAGTTGCTGGAAGCTGTAAGTACAAATACAGCAAAAATGTCAGAAGCACATAAACTATAGGTGACACAGTAGCTGTAAGTATTTACCAATCAATGGAGTCTCTGGGTAGAAATCACAGTTTGGAAAACCCCTTTTAATAATGAATAAAAGAGGAACAGTCAAGATACACAATTATTTGCCACATTCTATATCTTTAGCACTTTTGAGCCAACAGTTCTTCAGAATAATATAACCATCATCCATAGTAAGTGATTTGAAGGATTCGGCCAAATAATAAACTTACAGAAAGGAGGTTACAAGAAAGAACTGACCTGATAGCAAAGAGATTTACCACCCCCAGTAGGCATAAGAATAAAGGAATCTTGCTTTGCCAAAGCTACTTTACATGCTTGATGCTGCAATGGTCGAAATGTACTATTACCAAAGATAACAACATTGGCCAATTCAATATCATCTAGAGCTTGCAATTCTTCGTAAGTGAGAGTACCGCTTTTATCCCTTGATGCAAAGGAGGATTGCATTTTGCTGGAAGTAGATGAAACGGAGCCTTGAGTGCCACTTCTGTAATCCTACAACAAATATTAATTATTTCGGTATAATCTCATCATGGTATCAGTCTTATATACCAGAAAATGTAGCTAACAAAAAAAAAAAAAAAAAAAAAAAAAAACTAAAAAAAAAAAAAAAATACAATACAACTAAAAATAACAAGAAGTTTTACCCACTACTATTGCCATCCAAATAATCAACTAACCATCCAAAGCATCAACTAATTTGGAACCATATAATACTTTTAGTTGACCATCTAAGCAAAAAGGGTAAGTGAAAAGTTTAAATGTTTTGGGAACAGTTCAATGTCCCAACCATCAAAGAAACTCTCCTTGCAATTTTTTATCAGTGCTATATTGGGTTTGAGTTATATCATTTCCTGTTCTTATAATTTCATTTTATCCCAGATTATCTAACAATCTTTGTGCTTGGTTTTGGCTTTTAAAGAAGCAAAACATTTAAGCATTTGAGTGCATATGCAGATCCACGATAATTTTCTGTGCATTTCAATGCATTTTCCTCACTTATAAAAGCATGGTATATCTTTAATCTTTGTTCATAAATATTTGAATTAATCAGTGTCATGTGTACAGATCACTGTGATACAGTGTTAGAAAAGCTCACTTATCATTCCTCATAGTTTTATTTTATTTTTTTATTCCTTCAGCGTCAGTCTTCATTCCCTATCCACTATATTTGTTTAATCCACTGTTATGCCTGTCCACATCCAAATCTTACATATTCAACACTCTATTGAACTGTGCGTTCAAAGATTACAATGTGTATTTCTTTTTTCTTTTATTTTCCGAAAGGCTCTTTCAATCAGAAAATAATTATTAAATAATATTGACATCACTGGTAGGATCAAAGAAAATAAGGGAAGAAATTTTAGACACTCCGCAATTTGTAACTACTTGAGCAAGTAAATAAATAAATAAATAAAGATAAAATAAAATTATTGTGTTACCACAGATTTTCCCCTAGAAACACTACAGTGCATATGCTCGTCGTCACTCGAATCCAACTCCACTACATTAGCACGGCATTTGCGTTTCTGCGGTTGAGGCGAGTCGTCAACAACATTAATGAAGCTTCTCGAAGCGTGATCGTTATCCGCATGGGCACCCGGGACAACGGTTTTGTCGAGCACGTGCGTCAAGGTTCCGCACGCTTGTGATTCCATTTCCTGAAGGTCATCCCAATCTTCAGTGGCCTGCATCGACTCCGCTAGAGTCGCGAGAAAATCGTCGCCGCAGTGCTCGACGGTAATGAAATCGCGACCGTCCTCCCCTGAACAGAAAAAAAGCGAAGCAAATTCAGTTAATACCGTTGCATTGCACTGATTTGTATTGCATTGGATTTGAAAGGAAAACGAATTGGTGAAGTGCGGATAGCGTATGTACCGTAGAGAGAGATGAGACGCTGGAGGCTTTTGTTGGCAGAGGATTCATCGAAGCCGAAATCTAGGGCTAAACTGATTAACCGAACTTTCTCAAACTCCAGATCTTGCTTCTTCCTGCTAGAGCTTCCCATTGCGATTCCCGCGCTTTTTTCTGTCTTTCAATTCAATTTAGCCCTCTCATGCTTCTGTTCTGCTCCCAGGTTTAAGAGAGGGTTCGGTGGGGCGCGCACTTTGCTGCTTGCTTAAACAGTTAAACGAAGTCGTATTGTTGTTATCTTTATATTTTCTCTCTCTTATTTTACTTCTTTAATTATTGATATTATTTTTCTTTTATTTATAATTTTCAAATTATTTACTTCTTTTGACAGTATAATATATTATTATATAGTTACCGTTATTACTTCTTTTATTTATTTTAAAATATAAAGGTACATGATATCTCTTTTTTACTAGTAATGTATAAAAAGAATATTAAATGAAAAAACAAATATACTTTTGAATAATTTTTTTTTAAAATTGAACTTATACCTAAATGTACTATGAGAGGATTAAAAAAATAATAAAATATTTGTGATGTTGTTCGACCAACCAACTTGTTTGAAGTGCTCTCACCTCGTAATAAGTTGATTAACAAAAGATACAACATTAATATTTGAATAATAAAAAATTTGCATAATGCCGATTAAAAACTTATCTCTACATTATTATTTAATTATAAAGGGCTTTGAAAGATAAATTTGTTAAATTTATAATATATATATATATATATATATATATATATATATATATATATATATATATATATATCTTAAAAGTCATCATTGTAATAATTATTTCTGATTAGTTGATAGTCTATATACTTTTGGATTGATTAAACCTCATTGTTCCAGACTTTCGAGTACCACCAAGATACATTTTGAGGGTGATACTGTCAACCATTTCGCTCGATGACACTATTGAAAGGGAAAGAATATCAGATTTTGCAAAATGGAGCTAATCCATGAAAGAAAGAAAGTGATATATGTATCGTTGCATTAGATGACTCATAATGAGAACCATTAGAAGATGCTCTCTCCCTGTTCCTTTCTATCCTCATTTGGTTTTCATGTATCGTTCTGAAGCCTGCGGGTGCTGGACCACTGCCATTTCTTTGATTTGGTATGATAAGATGATGATTCTCAATTCAATTTCCAGTCTCAGAATTCTATTCTGTTTTCTATTGCTATGCTCTCTATCTCCCTTTAGTTTGGTTAGATAGAGAAAAGGAGAGGATAGTGGAATTCAAGAGACTTGAAATGCTAGGATTTGCGTTTCATGAATTTGTTTATGGTAAAGAAGGAATGAGAGGTTTAAGATGAATGGAGGAAGTCCCTAACTGCAATAAGAGTGGAAGACCACTCTGAATTTAGCCAAGTTCGTCACCTCAGCTATATATAAGTTATCTTATAAGAAACTAAAAATACGAGTTTCATCGAGCCTATTTCCCGTATAGTCTGTACAAAATGGAAATTATAATTCATCAGAATAACAACAACAAAAGATAATGTTAAATGATATTAATGATGCAAGTTTCTTATTTTTCAATACAAAGTTTTCCACATATACACATTTAATAGACTGAGAATGGATCTCAATTCAGAATGAATGCTTGCTAGTCTCGATGTCAAGTGTCTACAACTTTTGGCGTATCTTTCTTGGACTTCTTCCGGGTTTCCGTGTGGGATACCTATTTGACAGTTAAAAAACAGTAAAAATGGGTATATGCATGCAGATTTTTTCTTATGTGTGGTTCTAAAAGTTTAGTTGGGTGAAACAAAATTGTGAAACTACTGAAGAAAAAGAAAAGGATAACAGAAGAAAAGTAGAATTTGCAAGAAAGGAAAATAGGCAGAAAAGAGGTATGGTAACATACGATACAAGACTTCCACTCGGGTTTATCATGTCCATGACCAGGAAGATGGAGGAATATGTGAACAAGAACAACAGCATCCAGAGCAGCATATTCCAACTGCAGATGTAGAACAGCGTTAACTTACATTCCAACTCGCTTCAAATATATAGCAATCTTTCGTTCTTACACTTCTAAATTTCTTGAGAAATTATACGTACAGTACAATTTGAATCATTCAATCCACTATTAGAAAAATAAAATTCCTTGTACAATGCATGTAGGTGGATTGCAAGATGTAGCATACTAGGAATTACACAAAAACTCGAGTTCTCGAAGCAAATGTCAAATGCATCCTCAGATAAGTTTTAAGAATATGGAGATCATTAATGGATAGCAATGAAGAAAGGGAAGCAATTACTTGATTTGGAGTTAATGGTCGTTGCTCCCAATCGCTGTTTCGTCTTGTCTTGTTTAAACTAGCTCCCAATATTTTCTGATTTATCATTAAAAAGATTAGTTTCGTCAAAATAAGCTAACAGGAAAAAACCAAGGATTTTGATAACTATCCCTCTTCAAATATCAGAACTACTTAAAAGGAGACATGAAACACTCAAAGAGACATTCACACACACTACCTCTGTAAGCCCAGCCAAACCACCCCGTAGTCCTTTGAAAATACTCTGGATATCCAGCAACATTTCATAGTTCTTGAAACACCTCAACTCTTCATACGACTGAGAAAGTTGCCTTGCATCGCATTGGAAATTATAGCCTGAAAATACAAGCCACTGGGCATGAATGGTTACTAGTTGAGATTTACGAAACAAAATCAAGTGCTCCATCTGTCTTGAGAATGTTCGTTTACAATTGAAAGAATATAGTTCTTATCAATCCCCACAACAGTAGCAAAAATTCAGATTAAAGTAATAATTCACAGAAGTTAAGAATCAATCTTGTCCACCAAAAATATTTGTCAATAACTTGAAGACTAATGTTTAGAATTTTCATACCAAGTTTTAGAATTCTAGGTGACAGCAAAATTCGAGATAGACAGTCATCCAAAATGTCAGGTGCTTCTTTGAATAACTTTATCAGATCAAAGATAAAAGCCATCTTTTCAGAAGCAATTTGCAAGATAGAAACCTGAAACATGGAAATTCAAAAAGAAAAGGAAAGGGAAGAATCAAGCGTTCGGTTTCTTATTAGAAAATGTCACAGCTCTGAAGACTAAAACCCAGATATAATTATTTACAAAGAATTTAAATAAACAGAGAAAGATAGATTGAAAAGAATTAAATGCAGGAAGATCGTTTACCTTGTTTGGTTTGCTACCTTTCACATAATTGGGTTTCCATTCACAATCAAGACCTACAACTTTAAACCCCTCAATATGCCTTGTTGCATCAAACAAACTTTCCACTTCATCAACCCAAATGATGTTTTCAACCAATAACTCATCAAGACATAAATATCGCCCTTGCAGGTTACTTGTTTCTGGAACTGCAGCACATAAAGCAGTTTTCCGTTCATCATTTGAGAATAAATAGAAGAAAATAGACACTTCACGTACCAATAAAGTTAATGAAATAAAATGATGAACATCAACGTAAGGATATTGATAACAAAGACTGTGAAAAACAGATTTCAGGAATACAAGAAAAAAATAGAAAATGACTAAATAAATAAAAATGGAACTATTTGAGGCAGAAGAAGAGTAAGCAACCAACTATCTTAATGATTACGTAGTTAGAATGCAATATTTTTCATCGTTTACTAATTTTCATTGGGCATAACAATTTGGCTTACCATCGATGTCCAAAAACCTGTCTAGGGAGTACCGATGACATAGCTCATCAACTTTCTGTGTGTAACCAGCTTCCATTGCCAAATAAACCTTCAAAAAGTAAAATTAAAATATTATACTACTATACATATTTGAAAGTTATGCTGGAGCTATAAGGCTAAAATTGCCAAGAAAAACTAACATCCAACGAATACCAATTTTTCCAACAAAATAAATGAAAGAATTATAATCCTTATTACATCTTCCTTTCAATACAATGCAGAACCAGCGTACTATTGTTTTGCTTCTAAGGCCTATTTGTTCTGTATCCATTTTAAAATGAAACTATCACAATTTCCGATTGAGCATCTGATGCATTAATAATACATCCTGGACACTTCAGATTGTTCAATTCCACTCAAAATTGGACATGAGGGGCTCATGAAACTTCCCTATTTGAATTTGAAAACTTCACAGCCTTCCTCTAATTAGTATATCCACCCTAAGCAATTCTAATAGCAGAGTGTCAGTTGATACCTAGTAATCAAGCTAAAATTATGTTAGGGTGCCTATGCATTATGTATCTGATATATAGGTTAGAGAGTTGGTAAAAAACCAACCACATATTCTGGGATGTGACTCCTAGTCCTGTTACTTTAACCACCCATCAGTTTGTAACAAACAAATGAGTGCACCACCTGAAATTACCTCGTCTTTGATTAGTGGGTTCCATAGTTCAACTATCAACAGGCTAGCAGTGGTTTAGAAAGTCACAGATTTGCTGAGAAATACTCTTACCTTTGCAAACATATTTAAACAATATATAGGTCATCAAATATTTAATTTAGGAAATATGCATGATCCTCATACGTATTTTTGCAGCACTGAGAACTCACATGGCCTAAATGACCCATTACACAAGAATAAAATGTTTGCTCAAGTTTTCATGAGGAATAGATACACAAATAAAAAGATATAAAAGTTAACGGTAATAAAGACGCCTAAAGGTTGTCTAACAAGGACTGCAGAGAACACCACGCAACTAAAGCAGAAAAATAAACAAATTGTCTAAGTGTCTTCTGTAAGGAATACAATCAACAAAACCAAGAAACAAAAAATCAATCACATGTGCACGAATACAATACTCAATAAAAAGACTGTAAAGGACAGTTTAAAAAGTAAAGATTAGCTATTTTACACAGTTTCTAGTGGTATATATCTCTCCAACTCAGTATGTACATATAGAATAGTCAATATCAAAGAATGAATAAAAACTCACCAAATATTCCATAAGGTGTCTATCATTGTTTATTCTTGCCTCGGCAACATCCCAACATCCTTTTTCTGCTAACTTTTTCAGAGAGCTGCAAATCAATGAATAATATTGTTAAATAAGAATTGAAAAAAACTTAAGGGGTTGTGAAATTGGATTCAAGAGGCTCTGTACAAATCAAAACAACACTAAATCGTCTCCATGTGAACCAGTACAAATCATTTACCTTTCCTTAGACCTTTTGTATAAATCTGGAAAATCCTGCTTTAGATTATTTTTCTTTATAATCTCATATGCATTCTTTAGCATGTTCTTCTTAATGAACTCATGTACAAGTATGGATAACATTGGTTTCCCCATAAATGTTGCCCACTTCTCTGCCGCTTTGAATTGATTACTCTGTATCATATCAAGGAGAAAAGACTGGCCATAATGGTAGATAGAGAATTGCTCTATTAAAGTTACAGCTGTGATGTACATCTGGGATTTTGCCAAAGTAACAATGTACTCTTCAACCAATTCTTTTGCAATGCCACAACTTAAATCATTTTTTTCCTTAATTTGGCACACTGCCTTCTCAATATTAGTTAGTTTGACATCAAAACTCTCCACTAGCTTCATGACTATCTTTTCATCATGATAGATCTGGCCCCTCATAACATCTACAAGTAGACGTGCTACCAAGTCTTTCACCTCCAATGAGTCTTCTGTAGTGGTTGATCTTTGTAGGAACCGGCGAAGAGCAGAAACTATCAAATGAGTAAATCCTTGAGTATGATCTTCAAATAACGGAGACACATACATGCAATGAACAATAAAAGTTGCAGGTCCAGGTTTTGGATCATTATGAAGAACAAGATGTATTTGATGTTGAAGGGCTCTGAATTTTGCTGTTGCCTTACATGTACCTATGCAATGGCATTTGAAAAGAAACAACAATGAAATAGTAAGAAGGATAGACCAACACTAAGTCTGACAAGAACTGCAATGGTTATTTAGTATTTATTATGTATTTAAGATTAGTGTTGGTGGCAAAGCTCAACATGCTAACCATGAAAACAGAGAAAGGTGAACCATTTACAACACAATAAATAAGGTTTTAAAATATAACGATGTCAAGGCCTTTGGGGTTGAGAAATGCTAACAACATACTCTTTTGAAGACATTCTCTTTTATTGGTTAAAATTTACTAAAAATCAACGTTATTTGACAGGTTCCACATCATATTTAACTAATTTTCTCCTAATTCTGTAGTTTTTAATAAATTTCAATATATTAAAAAAATGTGTTTCCTAACACTCCTTTGGGGTTTCCACATGTGCAATTGTGGCCACATCAGCTGCATTTGCCCACAATTTTTCACAACATCACCAATTGCAACAAAGCAGCAACCACCACAACATTAATTTAAAACCTTAACAATAGCCTTGATATCCAGTCTGTCTCGGCACATGATGTTAACTTAGGAAAAAAAAAAACAAACTACCAAAAAGGATTTAATTGAACCAATTTAGCAAACCTTTAGCACTCATCATCATAAGGTCCCATTTCAGACAACAATTACTAGCATTGAAAGGAGAAGAAATCATACCATAATAATAATATTCTTTCAGCAAGAACATAAATACCACCGGAGAGACATGCGTTAAATCATAAAAAGCATGTGTACACAAGGTCCACGTTTGGCTAGCATTGTCCTTGGTGTTGCCTGGCTTTGCTACTTTCTCCTCCAAACCCATCACTGGTAAAAACTACAATTAGAGCAGCAATGCCTTAGTAACCATCTGAAAAACAAGATTTGAAGGCGTGTACCTCAACACTCATTCCACACCATAAATTAATCAGAGCATCTCATATATCTAGTCCTAAAGTTTGCTTTCTCAAATGAATGGCTCCTCTATTTAAGCAAGAACAACTACACTAAATCACATAACCAAATTGAAATCAGCATTCTTCTTACATTTACACACATGCATGCAGGGAAAGTTAGCATTTGGGTGACTCAATTGCTGCAATTGGCACTTGAAAACAAGAAAAAACAAAAGAGGGACAAAAAAAATTAAGGAGTACAAATTATCTATCTGCTCACATTTATTATTCAACATCCCGAGGCTCTGATAACTATGCATGATTGATTTAATTACACAAAAACTTAGACTCTTAAACCACAATGTTCTATCAGTGTTTGATTTGCTGCCAAATAAACCATCTCAGTTCACAGTGATTTTGAAACACATGCAGCGGAAACAAAAGAGACTAAACTTTAAAAAAATTAAAAGAAGAAGAAAAATGAAAACAGAACAGTGAAATAAGAAGAAGGAGAAGCTCACCTAGTGCAGTTGAAAGATTTTTGATAGGAAAAAATTGCAGATTATAGGGTTATTAAGCTCTGTATTTATTCTGCAGCGCAGCCTGTGTGACTCTCTCTCTCTATCTCTATATATGAATATATATCATTAATTTATCATGATCACTATCCCATTCCAAGTAGTAGAAAGAGATTAGAGGGAGGAGGCAAAGGTGATTATTTAAAATAAAATATTAATCTTTGACATGATTTTAATAAAAAAAAATTGTAACACCTTTTCGGTTTAGTTCGCGGATCATGTAACCGTATTTTTTAAATTTCGTTAAAAATGTATGGGAAAAATTATTCGATTGGACCCACAAGATCTTTCCCGCGAACGGCAAACAGTAAATTAACCTTAAAGAGGAAAGACCGGTACCTTAACTCTTTATCAACATTTAAGGAATATATCTGTAAAGAAATTTGAAATTTATTTAACATCTATAAAAAGTTATATAAGATCTAGTTATATATTTCAAAATTTTATGTTATTATGTATAAAACTAAAAAACTAATATAAACTGCACATGTATGAAAAATAACCACACATGTAAACAACAAACTACGTTACAGATCACTTAATTCGATCATATTATACAACAAACTATCCAATCTTTGTTATGTTTTCTTTAAAAAAAATATATAATGACAAATAATGTCTTTTTGTCACTAATAATTAATAAATAAATCTTTTAAAAAAAATAGATTAAGTTTTACTTAAATATTGATACATTATATCTATAAACAAAAAACTTTAAAAATATATTAAAAAATATTTTATGTTAATTTTTATGAAATTTGGTTTGATTTTTTTATAAAAAGTAACAAATGAAAAATCAATTCGGTTTTATTTAAATCATACCAAAAATTTATATCATATTTTAATATACTTTTATTTTTTTAATTTATTATCTCAAAGTAAAATTTTATTAATTTACATTATTGTTGTTCCATCTTATTTTTCAAAAAAATTGTATCAAACATGATTTATATTTTAATTGAAAATTACTTGTTAATTCTATTTAGCATTATTCTAAAATAATTCCAGTAATAATTACTTGTGTTAAAACCAAAAACTGAAAATATATTAAAAAATATATGTTAAGTGGAGGCAAGATTAATACTTACTTAGATGACACATAATCAATACTATGATTCTTTTAGTAATATCTATCTTCAACTTGTATCATTATTCAACAAAGATTTACATACAAATTAGTCAAAATAAAGAATAACACAATATATTATTCTCTTGTTTAAGTGTACCTTTTTAATTTGTACTTATAATGATAGTATATTACCACAAACATTAAACAAAGGAATCAAGTTATCTTAAAATATATATATATATATATATATATATATATATATATATATATATTAATGATCTATAATTTAAAACTATATTTATTAACAAATATTTATTAATGTTGTCTAAAAGTCATATAACAAATATTTATAATGTTATCTAGAAGCCATATATTAAACATTAACAGTTTTAGCATCTCAAATATACAAAAGGTCAATCCTTTGTAATCAAGGATTTGTGGTGTTCCATGTGTCCAATAAACTTTTTTTTTCAATTTTTACTACTTAAAGTTTTAATTTATGTAATTTAAATGTTTAGTGTAGTTAATATATATATATATATATATATATATATATATATATGTATATATTCAATATTCACATTCATTCAAACAAAATGATTCATATATTATATTTTTACCTCAACTACATACATTTCATATATCTATATTATTTATAGACATTTCATTAATCATCACAATCACATAATCAATATAAAAAATTAACTAAAAGTATATCACCTCAATCATCTACTAAAAACACATCAGTTGATATCTGACATTCACTATAATAATTCTTATCGATTGTCGCTTTTTTTATTAATATGTTAACAATTTTATTTTTTAAATAAACTAATTAAAATAATTAAAAATTTACTTTTGATCTAAACTTTTTAATGACAACTCTTTTAAGTGTTTATTTGATAGTCAAATTCTTATCATAACATCCTTATTTTTAAATAAATATATTAATTATTTTATCTTTATCTTAAAATAAAAATTAGAAAACATTAATTTGTAATTAATATTATTAAAAAATTTTATTTTAAAATATTTTGTATTTTAGATAAGATTTGATTGTTAAAAATATAAAATCAAATAAATAATATGAAACATTAATTGCTTCATAGATAAATCTAATGAAATAAAATAAATAATAAAAGTAAAAGTATTAATATAAGGAAAAAGTTTATTTGACAATTATGAAGGATGAAGCTCGTAGTGCGTGAGTGTAAATGGAAGAGAAATGATGTTGCGGCGCTGAACAAATGAAAGAGAAAGAGAAGTCAGTGGAATCCTATTTTTTACTCACTGTCACGCTAGATAACTTATGTCACGTAAAGAACAATTCATCACGTAAGTGTCACATGGGGTTTTAGTCACATGGGGTTCTAATTTGGATGTAATGCCAAGTCAAGTTATATCATTGTGGGGCGTAGTGGGATAACCAAGGAAGGGAAGAGAGATAAAGAGAAGAGGGAAGGGAGAGAGAGAAAGAGAGAAAATGAAAAAGAGAGGGAGAGGGAAAGAGAAAGAGAATTTGAAATAAAAAAATTCTTCAATTCAATCCTTTAGGAAGCATTTGTAATTTAATTTCTAATGTGTGTCTTCTCTTATTTATTTTAAAGTATATTAAAATATGTATTATTTTTCTTTCTTTGTTTCTCTATTTCTTCAATCTCCACTCCTTTCATTTATTTTATCTCCAGTTATGCACTAGTTTCATTTATTTTATATTCAGTTATGTAGTGATTATTTTATTTTATCTCTTATTTTGCACTAGTCTTATATTTTATTTCGAGTTTCCCACTAATCTTATTTATTTAATTTATTTGATCTCCAGTTACGCATTGATCCTATTTATTTTATCTTCAGTCTCGCACTGGTTCTACATATTTTATTTATTTTATCTCCAGTTTCGTACGTATTTTATTTTATTTATTCGTTTTATCTTTAGTTACACATTAATCCTGCTTATTTTATCACCAGTTATGCATTGTTCCTATTTATTTTTTTAAGTCATCTCTAGTTTTATAAGAATTATATTTATTTAAAGTTCTTGCTTTAAATAAATAAAGAATTATATATCTCTTATATATGCATTAGTCCTATTTATTTTACCTCTAGTTATGCATTAGTCCTAATTATTTTATTTATTTTATTTTCAGTTTTGCATTGATTTTATTTATTTATTTATTTTATCTTCTGTTACGCACTAGTCTTATTTATTTTATTTAAGTTATCTCTAATTTTATCAAAATTATATTTATTTAAAGTTCTTATTTTAATTACTATTTTATTCTATTTTGTAATAATTAAAATATAATTTTTAATATATAAATACATATAAAATAAAAGTATGTATTTTTATGAGTTTGGATTAAAGAAAGCTACTTGTACACTCTGTTATTATTTACTAATTATATCTATTTAAATGTTATGTGCAATTTATGAATGACGATAAATATGACATAACTTGATGGTCATTGTGTTCTGTGAGAAATTATAGTTTGGTACATTGTAGGGTGAAAGGTAGGGATCGAGTGGGGTCTAAGAAAGTATTTTAAGTAGGTGAATATTTGGATAGTTCATAATAGTGTCATGGTCTATGATATTTCACATGCCAAACTTATACTATCTAATACCTGTTCAACATAGCCACATTTAGGTTGTGAGTATATATCTCTTTCATTGGCATATGACCAGAATTCTCGAGAAAATGATTATGATTGTATCAATATTTTAATGAAAAATACTTAACTACTTAATCACTTTTCAAAATAACTTTTGATGTTTAGGTTCGATTATCAAAAGTAGTATATGGATCTATATGACTCAGAAAGTGAGAGTAATTATTTTGGTTGAAGGTCAAGTCATATGCCCTATTGATTGTGGTTGTAATCATATGCTCCCCATTATTTGTATTGTTTGTTAGGTTTATTAAGATTAATATTTAAGACTTATAAAGATCTCACTCCTTTCATGTTTCCTTTCATGTTTTTTTTCATATGTCTCTATTGTATGGGTAGAAGTAGAACCTCCTTAGTAAGAGTTGTCAAAAAAATAATCTTTTGAAGATTTTTTTAGATGGTTGACTTATAAGAAACTTAGCTCAATTATTGTAGAATGTATAAAATATGAATATAGTTCTATATTATGATGTCGAACTCTTATTGTAGAAAACTTATGTCATTTGTAATATATTATGAATATTTACAAAAGATATGAAATGTCGAGATACATTTATATATGTGAAATGATACTAAAAGTTATATTCTTTCTAGGGAAATTCTATTTTACAAAAAGAAAATAATTTTATTCACAAATTCTAATTAAATAACAAATATTTATATAGTAATGAGGTTGTTACAAGTTGTGTTATCTAAACTCTGACTTTGATACTCCTTAAGCGAAATTGTCTTTGACCTACTCGACTTTAGCATTGATGGTAAATTTGTGTGGGTCAATCACAACTTTGATTAATCTTAGTTAGTTTTCTTATTTACACTAAATTCAAGTAGGGGGCATGGCTTCAACATTTTTTTTATTCATTTACACTAAAGTCGCACAAAGGTAGCACACTTCAATCTCAATAAGACGAACTTGTCTCACACACCACTTTATTGCCCAAACCAAAACATGAAGATCATTCCTTACATTTATTGTTAGTGTTGTTCCCATTTGGGAGGGCACCAGATGTAAGACTTGTTATCCTTCATTTTTCTAACAAGTTTTTCTTTGAAATGTATCTGATTGCCAATTGTGTTCAAGCTTGGGAATTAGAGCTCCTCCTTCTACCTTCTTATCATCCTTAATTGTCAAACCTGTAAAAATTGCATTCCCACCCAGACTCACGTTCACCCTAGGGTACGACAGACCCTGTATGGAGAACACAAATTTAACAGCCTGCATGAGTTCAAGTAACACTCTCACATAATCCACATCCACCACTACCAAATTAGTAAGGGCCATAACAATGGTTTGAATTCCTGTGAATTTAACCAAGAAATAACGCACAAAGTAATCAATACAAATGCTTCCCAGAAACGAAACACTTACTTTGGCTACCATGCTTGTGAGAAAAAGAGAATAACATAGAAGTAAGAAAGAAGATTCATGTGTCGATCACTTGCAACTTTTGTAACACCTCCTTCTTCATCCTCTACAACACACTTTGATTCGAAGTTGTGTAACTTCTTTTTATGTAAATGAAAAAAGAAAAATATTGAAAAATTTATATCCTACATAAAGTCAATATAAATAGAAATATTAGTTAAAATTAATCGAAGTTGTTATTAATACTAAAATCGTGTTAGTCAAAGACGAATTACCAAATTAGATAACACAACTTCTCTCTAATAATTGTGAAATTGTATAATTAAGAAACAATTTACTGAAATTTATAATTTTTTAAAATTTACTGATTTATATAATTTTGAAAACAAACTGCACCACTTTGATTAAAAGGCCAATAAATTATTTCTCAATAAAAAAATAAAAAAATATATAGAATGCAAAAATTAGAAATATCACCGAGTGAAATATGTACAATTACCAATATCTTTACTAGACATATGGTAGTTAAGTATGCAAAATGAATCTTTATCTTTCTCGAAATGATAAACAAATACTTTAGGGTTTTTGAACATGTAAGTTCATACAAATTTCTCATCTCAGCCGGGAACTTTCTGTGAAATAGTTTCTGTAGAAGATCTGATTGTGGTCACTTTCAACCATATTTTCCTTCCACGTTGTCTCTGGACTAACATCTCTGCATTCTTCCCATTCTAGACTCGTTGAAATTGACTATATCAACCAACCACCACCCCGTGAAAGCATTTTTTTAATATAAAATAACTTGATTCATCTCTCAAGCCATTTCTTTGACTCATTTTTTTTCAACAGAATTACAAAATATCGTCCGTGGAAAGTTTTCAGCAATATTGCAGCAATAACTAGTATGATAACCGCAAAAAATGTGTTATTTTATAGATACTCGATTCATTTAGAGATAGAGGGAAGCGTATAGCAAAAGAGGATGGGCTATAATATAAGAAAGTATCATACTTTCTCTAGTAATACATCTTTTACTATTATCAAAATTTAAATAAGAACAAACGGTCTCATATAATTAATGATTTTCAACAAGTTTAAATTAATAATAAAAAATTTGTTAAAATCTATTACAATTAATTTTCCCTGGGTCAAATTATTAGAAACGTGTAAAAGACAAATTCATAATATGGTCAACCATCACCTTCTAATTATATGTTCTTCTCAGTTTAAGTGTTGAAAATTTTCTTTCAATAAAATACACGTACGTATTTCTAAAGGAAAAAGATCAACAATAAAAATATAACGCATTTATGCACTGCATCGTCTTTAAACATTGAATACATTTAAATAAAATTAATAGTTAATATATTCTCGTTTAGTTTCAGACTATCTCAGACTTTAGACCTTCTAAATCCATAACAAAGTATATTTTCCTTCTTTTTTATGCATTTACCACATTGCATTACCAAGTGATGATGTGATTATCTCTCTCCCTTTCTAAAAAAATGTAGTTTAACACTATAATTAATTCGTAATTTGTTATACACACTTATGTAATTTATCATACATAATTGTGAGATCTCTTAATCATTATTGAATTTTCATTCAACAACTGCATGTGATAGTAATTTTTAAGAACTGAAAAGAAGTAGTTCCACCCTTTTCTCTGCAACAAGTTTTCTCGTACAAGAATAGCACCAGAAATTAACGTTTTGTGTTCGATAGAGAGAGATGTATGCAAATGCGTGTGTTCTATAGCGCGTAAGTGGAGAAAAACATTGTCACTAGTCTCCGTGGTAATGGTTTTCACCTACCTTAAAAGCGCGTTTGCATGTTCTTCGGTTCCCCTGTCGTATGATCGTACACAAATTACATTTTCACAGTAATCATTGTCCATCCATCACTTTCTAGTTCCAAAGGCGTAACTTCAAGATCACTAGCCACACAATGGTTTGGAAGGTCCAGGTCTTTTACCAAACCACGCGGTTAGTTAGGATTTATTTTGATTTTCAAAGTTCCCCAATTCTTTTATAAGAACAAAGAATGGTAATAGTGGTTCCCTTTCTATTATTAAAATAAACAGATGGTCGCTTTTATGTTTTCAACATTTCATTAGTGTCCAAAAATGTTTGTTCTTTTCGTTGATAAGAGACAAAAAGTTCACACTAAATGCTTCTCAAGTGTCTCTTTACGTGTCGAGCTTGATTACATCTATAACGAGGCTTCCTTACATCTTCCTCACACTTATATATATGCCATCAAGGCTTTAGATTTTCTCCTCTTACCTCTTACCACTTAGTTGTTCATTTCAAATCTTTGGATGGTACCACATAATAGGCAAACTCTCGAGGGGAATGAAAGTGGTGAGCGCAGAGGTAATAGAATTCCAATTATGCAATCTGGACAGAGACATAATGATCCAAAACATGCACTTCTTAGGTACTTGCTATTTGTAACACTTATTATGGTGTCACTGGCTGCAAACTCTAAATTTGAATTTTTTTTGCTGTTGTGTTGTGGCCTTAGAAATGTGACAAAAGGGGTATTGACCAAGGACTACGAGTTGTACTTCGAACGTTTCTTTCGAAAAGTGGTAAACAATTAACAATAAGTCTGTTATACTGTGATGTAAATGTGTACTGTTTCTTACTATTTGCAGTTGCTAAATGAGCTTACTATTTGCTCTCCTTCTTCTCATCTTATTTTCCATGAGAATATTGAGTACCAAGTATTTGAAATATGTACGAGTTTTTTTTCTAACCTTTCACTAATGTGTAATATAAATGCACGAGCTAGGTACGAGAGGAGGTGGAACGTACAATCCAAGGTTACTTACCTCCAAGGTTCGTTTCTCTTGCTCAATTTTGTTCACGAGAATTAACTGTTTTGTGCTTGCTATTACGTGGTTGGTTGTCTTTCTTACTGAATCTGGATCATATATTACTTAATGTGATATTGTTTTCAAATTTGTTACAGGGCATGGGTTGATGAGATTGGCACGTCTAGAGCTGCACCCTTTGAGTTGCGTTTCACTAACAAATTGCCTGATATAATTTTCACACACTCTAACGTGATATCAGAGGATAAAACACCCATTCAAATTGCTCTCTTTGATGTTAGAGACCAGTCAGTAGTTAATGTTGGTCCCCTCTCCTCTGTAAAGGTAGAAATCTGTGTCCTGAATGGCGAGTTCGGTCTCAATGGAAGTGAGAATTGGAGTGAAAGTGAATTCAATGTCAATATATTGCGCCAGAGAGATGGGCGAAGGCCATTATTGAATGGAGATAGATTCGTTACTTTGAAAAATGGAGTAGGTTGTATCAATAAAGTTATGTTCACAGATAATTCAAGGTGGATAAGAAGCAGAAAGTTTAGGTTGGGAGCCAAAGTTATCCAAACAACTTGTAGTGAAGCTAACATTAAGGAAGGTAGAAGCGAACCTTTTGTGGTAAAAGATTACAGAGGAGAATGTAAGTCTCAAAAACTAGCTTATTCTTTTCACGTCGTATCTATTGTTTTGATTATTGTCTTTGTCTATTAGGAAAACTATAGCAATGAACTGAAATTTTGCGTTTCAGCGTACAAGAAACACCACCCTCCTTCCCTGAACGATGATGTTTGGCGATTAGAGCAAATTGCCAAGGATGGAAAAATTCACGAGAGGCTATCCCTCCATGGAATTCATACCGTGAAGGATCTCTTGCGGTTATACACAACAAATCCATCTTCATTACTTGAGGTAAAATTCGCTTTTCCTTTTCTCTTTTTGTCATGTGTATATAATCATTAGTTACTTCGTTAATCCTCCATGTAAATAACTATTGAAAATTCATACATAGAATATGTATATTCATTTTGATTTATTGCTGTGGAGATGTAGAAGGTTGGCAACATTCCAAAGAGATCATGGATGTCAATTATTGAACATGTCAAGACTTGTGTGATAGATGACGACGAGACTTTCGTATACCACACAGTAGAACAATCGACAAGCTTGATTTTCAATTCCATCTATGTCCTTATGGGTGTGACTTTTGATGGCCAAAATTATCTATCCCCTGATGCTCTTACCTCCGATGAGAAGGTAAGCCCATTCATATCTCTTCAACACCAGAGATATGGGACCCTCCAAGATACAGCACTTATGTTGTATTATGCCCTCTCATGGATTTCGGGATTTTTATTTATATTTGAATATCTCATGTCAATCATAATTAAAATATTCAAGGGGTGTCACCTCTAATTTTATTCTAACACTTAAATTATGGGTATTATTTCTTTCTCAAGTTGAAAGTGATGATATGAATAGGGTCTCCTTGATGACTAGGTTCACTTATGTTAATTAGCGCTTTATTAAGAAACATTTTACCGGGATCTTATATTAAAAACGAGTATAATTACTACTATCAGAATTATCATCTCCTCATCTCGTTTCATAGATCAGATCAGAATAAAACAATATATGTTCGGTGAAGGCCTAACCCCTCAATATCATATTCCAAATTGGTTATGCAGTGGTAACACATTGTCTTATCATTGTCCATGTACAATAGTGTTGTATTTATACCTTGGGGTTAGAAGTGATTGGATCCTTTCTTCCATTGGCAGCGTGTGGTGGAAATATTGAAGCAGCATGCTTACCAAAATATGGATAATCTCAAATCAATTCATGAGATATCATTGAGCTGCTTAAGACCTTTGGCATGTCCAGGAGTGGGGCAGTCTGATGCTACAGAGCAAGGTTTTCAACAGTTAAATATCTCAACAGAACAACAAGGTATATCATCTAAAGTTAGATTTTTTTTGTTGCTGTTTCATTTTAGTTATAGCCCTTGTCTTGTTTTCCCTAAATGTGTTCTTCCTATTGAATGCCTCCTTCGCTTGCTTTTACCTGTTTTGTGCAGGTCATCAAGGAACATGGGCTGGTTATGGTCAACCATATGGCTCAACTTCTTACATAGATGAAGGCGTACATAATTACCAAATCTATTCTGATCCAAATTCAGTGCCAGAAATAACAGACATGCCACTCAACAATCCTGATGTCATCAATTCATACACAAAGGAATTTCTCTCTGGATTGAGTGTTGAACAGGATAGTTGGGCCCCTTTTGGATAGCATTTGCAACTATGCAAGGTGGTTATTCAACCAAGAATGACAAATCAAAGATTCAAATCACAAACCGTGTTGTCGTTCTCCCTGTAGAATATGGGGGCAACAAGATGCCCTTTACTTTGCCTCTTGCGGTGGAACAAACTTCTGTCATTCTCATTTCCTCAGTTCCAGTGTTAATGTCAAGGAGTGGAAAACCCAACAGCACTATGGTATAAGATTCAAAGTGTTATCAAGTGAGTCATATCAGTCGAAAGGGATGCAGCAACCAAAAAGAATGTGAAGCTGTAAAATTATAACACCTAGATTCTGTAGTCTTTGGTTGGTTTCCTTAGACAAAATGTGTCTATATTTATGTTTTTGTTTCTGTTAGTTACCGATTTGATTGTCAGTGCAGTGAAGAGATCCACAACATGGGTCCTCAGGCACCAACAAGAGTCACATATACAATTTGTGGTAAAATTAGTTTCGTACACAAAGGTGAAATGTCCAAATACCCAATCATCAACTTAGAACTTATCCTATTGCCCTTTCTTGTTAAAACAAAGAAGTTAAATAGTGTCCTGCGAGAAATAGGTAGATTTAAAAGTCAAAATGATAACTAGTGCAGGGTGAAATAGATGGACAAAAAATAACCTGAACCTGCTCATCTCGTACATTTTCGTGGTATGCTTCCTATGGTGATGATTTAAACGCGGGGATCATAGAAAATCTGGTACTTAACTCCCAAACCTCACGCGTCTGCATATTTTCTTTTAAGAAATTTCATAGCAAGTAGCTTCAAACACAGCAAGAATTCAGATGAAATGTAAAAATATAAAGTTTAAAAAAATTCATATAATGTTAATTAAATTCATACAGTTGTTTGGGTTTTCTTGTTAGGCTGGGTGGAGTTTCTTGTTCTAAAATAATGAAAGCTTAAATGAGCCCAGGTTTGTATTGTTTGGGCCAAGTGTGTTTTTCTGCTCATAAATAATCAAATAGTATTTCAACACCAACTATTGTCGTCTACAAACTACAATCGATAATATAAGTAACTTTTTCCCTCATCTTCATTCAATTCAAACCAATGGCATTTTCGCAAATATGAGCGGATCCAGGTCCACTTTCAAACCAACTTCAGCTTCCATTTCCACCCTCGTATATAAACCTTTTTCGCTTTCCACTTCCCCTGTTCAAACTCGCACAGAACACCCAAAATTCTCTCTTTACTTTCCCATATCTAGTTATCCCAAACCCTACCGTTAGCTTCCCCAATTCAACACTCCCAGGAACGGTGCGCTGCTTCTTAGTTCGTACAGTTTCCGTCGATTCTCTCTGAAACGATGTCGTATCGCCCAAGCGGGAACTCCAGGACCGAGGTCCGCCGGAACCGGTACAAGGTGGTGGTGGACGCCGAGGAAGGTCGGAGACGGCGGGAAGACACCATGGTGGAGATCCGGAAGAACCGCAGAGAAGAGAGTTTGCAGAAGAAGAGGCGCGAAGGGCTCCAACCTCAACAGATTCCTGCTTCCGTTCACTCTACTTTGGTAGAGAAGAAGGTCAATTAACGAATAACTTTCGTTTTTATCTTTTGTTAGTGTATTCGTCTCACTCTGATTAGTTATAGTTGCGTTTGCTTTATTTAATTTTTGAATTAAAGTTGTGTGGTTGTATGTTGTATGTTGATGCAGTTGGAACACCTACCATCAATGGTTGCTGGTGTTTGGACTGAGGACAATAACTTGCAACTCGAGGCAACGACTCAGTTTAGGAAGCTGCTTTCGATTGGTTCGGATTGGTCTCTGTGTTTAATTTGTTGGTGAATTTAATGAAGCTTTACTTAATTTGTTTTTTTTTTTTTTTG
>Ga0209700_104154_pt1 | contig 26541 bp, 12 predicted proteins | sample SiratroredBW_FD_187528 | JGI IMG/M metagenome (GOLD analysis project Ga0209700, IMG submission 187528) | Root nodule microbial communities of legume samples collected from California, USA - Siratro red BW (SPAdes) (version 2) | ecosystem: Host-associated > Plants > Roots > Nodule | place: USA... | reverse complement strand
GAAAGGCTTTGTTGAATCATTTCTCCCGTATGTGTCAATTCAATAAGGATTTCTTCTTTGAAATTGACATGGACCAAGACAACCGCATCAGAAATGTTTTTTGGGCAGATGCAAGAAGCAGGGCTGCTTGTCATGATTTTGGAGATGTTGTATCGTTTGACACAACTTACCAAACCAACAAGTACGACATGCCATTCTCCCCATTTGTGGAGGTGAACCACCATGGACAATCAATTTTGTTAGGGTGTGGATTGTTGTCCTCAAAAAACACCACAACTTTTGTATAGCTATTCCAATGTTGGTTGCGATGTATGTCGAACAAGGCTCCACAGGACATTGTGACTGACCAATGCCAAGCAATGAAGAATGTCATTTCCATTGTATTTCCGAATACATGCCACAAGTGGTGCCTGTGGCACATCATGAAAAAAATACCTGAAAAGTTATATGGATATACTAAATATCATGCAATTAAGAAGTCAATGAAAGTCGTGGTGTACGAGTGTAAACATGTTGAACAATTTGAATCTGAATGGGCCAACTTCATATCAACCTTTGATTTGTCTGGTAATGAATGGTTAGGTTCCCTCTACGCGGATCATGAACGATAGGTTCCAACCTTCTTGAAACATAGATTTTGGGCTGAGATGTCAACAACCCAAAGATCAGAGGGCATGAATGCCTTTTTTGACGGCTATATTAACTCCACCACAAGCCTACAACAAATTGTCCATCAATATGACAACGCTTTGGCACACAAGGTGGAGAAGGAGAACGAGGCAGACTTTGCGTCGTTAAATACAATCATTCTATGCGGCTTACAATCTTTGATCGAACGACAGTTCCAAAGTGCATACACTCATGCCAAATTCGCAGAAGTCCAGACTGAATTCAGATCTAAGATGAATTGTATTATTCAAAATTGTATTGTCCAAGGAGATGCATGCATATATGAGGTGATGGAGGAGACCATCAACAATCATCGCAGCAGTGAAAGTATCTTCAAAGTCAACTACAATCGAAACACCAATGATTTCAATTGCAAATGTCTATTGTTCGAGTTTAGGGGGATAATTTACAGACATTCACTGGTTGTACTTGCCCAAGAGAGGCAGCAGTGTGTATTACCAAAATATGTACTTCAAAGGTGGACCAAGACTGTTCGTAGAAGGCATAGTTATATTAGATAATCACTTAACGCAAAGGAAAAACTGCCACATATTGAACGGTTTGATGCTCTATGTGAAAGGTTTTCCCAAATCGCTGAGATTGCCTGTGAAAAAGATCAAACAACAAATTTATTATTTCGCCAGTTGGAAGCCTTTGCCAAACGTCATTGTATTTCTGTACAGCCAATTAGACAGCGCTGCAGTGCTTCATATGCAGCCACCAACACAGTCCATAACGACGACTATAGCAATGACAACGTAAACCAAAATATACATAGCCCTGTCGCAGTTCGAAGAAAGGGAAGACCCTGTTCAAGAAGATTAGAAGGCGCTTCGGAGAAACCTAAGAAGCGAAAGAAGGCAACCAATGTGAAAGTAACAACTGTTACACAAAATTCAGTAAGAATTACAGTTCCCCACCATGGTCTGAAATAGGTGTGCGAGGTACCATCTAATTTGAATATATGCTAAATGAAACTGTTGTTTTACTTGTAGATGGATATGGATGATAGCTGGACTCCACCACATAATTCTACTGAATACGTTTCAACGGAGGAGATACCAACCACACAGTTTCCTTCATACAATGAATCAGTAAGGGTTGCCAATGCATTTCAATCACAAATTAAGCCAGTGTCTTGTGTGTTTTACTTGCACGACTTAATTTTGACTTTTTGCGTTGACCTTGTCCAAACAGAACACAAATGTTGAATGTGGTGGCTTTGTATCGTTGCTGTCATCGCTGGGCACAACTGGATCAAACACACAGGACCCTAGCAATGACATTATGAATTTCAATAATTTAATACCCTGACAGTAATTGACAGTGACTTATGTTAAGAGGCTGATCAACTTATTCGGTGTTGTTAATTTGGATTGTTTCAACTTAGACATGTGCGTATGTATGATATGGGTTATTCAGTTAACAACATGGGCAACCACTTACATGAACACGGTAAACCACTAATATAAACATTATGAATCACTTATATAAACCTACTAAACCAGTTACGTAAACATGGATAACCACTTATATTAACATATGGTCAACCTATGAAATGAACATGCTAAACTACTTACGTCAACATGGAAAACCACTTATACAAACTCAAGGTTAACGACTAGAATAAATATTTTGCAGGGGTTTAACATAGATGTCGGACCTCCCAACGTGACAAACCACTTATACTAATTGAGCAAACCACATAGAGAAGGATGGATGAATGGGTGGACATGCAGGGGTTTAATGTAGGTGTCGCACTTCTGAACGTGACAAACCACTTATAATAACTGAGCGAACCACATAGAGAAGTATGAATAAATGGGTGGACATGCAGGGGTTTAATGTAGGTGTCGCATTTCTGAATGTGACAAACCACTTATACTAACGGAGCGAACCACATAGAAGACAAGGATAGATGAATGGGTGGACATGCAGGGGTTTAATGTAGGTGTCGGACTTGTGAACGTGACAAACCACTTATACTAACTAAGCGAACCACATAGAGAACGATGGATGAATGGGTAGACATGCAGGGGTTTAATGTAGGTGTCGCACTTCTAAACATGGCCAACAACTTATAATAACTGAGCGAACCACATAGAGAAGGATAGATGAATGGGTGGACATGCAGGGGTTTAATGTAGGTGTCGAATTTGGGAACGTGACAAACCACTTATACTAACTGAGCGAACCACATAGAGAAGGATAGATGAATGGGTGGACATGTAGGGGTTTAATGTAGGTGTCGGACTTGTTAACGTGACAAACCATTTATACTAACTGAGCGAACCATATAGAAAAGGATGGATGAATGGGTGGACATGCAGGGGTTTAACATAGGTGTCGCACTTCTGAATGTAACAAATCACTTATACTAACTGAGCGAACCACATATAGAAGGATGGATGAATAGGTGGGACATGTAGGGGTTTAACATAGGTGTCGCACTTGTGAACGTGACAAACCACTTATACTAACTGAGCGAACCACATAGAGAAGGATGGATGAATAGGTGGGACATGTAGGGGTTTAACATAGGTGTCACACTTGTGAACGTGGAAAACCACTTATAATAACTGAGCGAACCACATAGAGAAGGATGGATGAATCGGTGGGACATGCAGGGATTTAACATAGGTGTCGGATTTGTGAACGTGACAAACCACTTATACTAACTGAGCGAACCACATGTAGAAGGATGGATGAATAGGTGGGACATGTAGGGGTTTAACATAGGTGTCGCACTTGTTAACGTGACAAACCACTTATACTAACTGAGCGAACCACATACAAAAGGATGGATGAATAGGTGGGACATGCAGGGGTTTAACATAGGTGTCGCACTTGTGAACATGACAAAGCACTTATACTAACTGAGCGAACCACATACAGAAGGATGGATGAATAGGTGGGACATGCAGGGGTTTTACAAAGGTGTCGCACTTGTGAACGTGACAAACCACTTATACTAAATGAGCGAACCACATACAGAAGGATGGATGAATAGGTGGGACATGCAGGGGTCAAATATGGTCAAATACTTGTATAAACCAGTTTCATAAACATTGTAAACCATTTACGTGAACATGCTAAACCAATTATATACAGATAAGGTCAAGCAGTTATCAGTTTTGGTGTTTGAGTTTAAGTGGTTAAAAGTCAATTCATTTGTGTTCCAAAAAATATATGTACATTTGTTACATTTGTACAAATCATGACTACATGCAAATAGTTTACAGTAATGTGTAAAAATCAAAATGTCATTTTGCCGTATAGCTATTGTGTTAATCTTGAATTTCGGAGACAATCTCTGCTCGTTTAACATTATCCTCATGTAATATCCATTTGGCCACATATTCTTCTCTGAATGCCTGCAATGGTTCCTGAAAATAAAAGACACCCCACGAACTTATTCACTGCATTAAGAAACCAACCAGAAGAATGTTCACAATATCACAGATTTACAAACCATAGTATATTGTGGCATGCTTTTGGACTGGTACCTTGCCACCCCATCCCAAACGTCCATGTATTTAATAACCATCATACCACAATCAAAGCTGAAAATGGCCAATATCATTTATTAGTTCATTTCAATATGTCCTACACCAATGTATCATAAAGGAACACTGGCAGGTGTAAACTGACCTGTTAGGCTGACGAGGGACGTCAGCCTTAATGAGTTTTAAACGAACTTGTTTTTCTTACTCAAAGTGCTCAAACAGACCGAATAGGCATTCCAAACGGTATGCCTGTGACCATCATGAACTTATGTTAATAACACATTCCACGTAGTGAATAACTACTTTCAACCGTAAATCATTTTACCTAAAGGAAAGGATGATGAACTTACCATTGCCTTGTGAATTTGCTGTCGTATTACATTGTTGTGACCCAAGGAGTCCAGGACATACAACTTTCTGGTGACACAGTTCACAGCATAGCACCACCAGTGATTGCTGAAAACCGTGGGGACAAAAACCTAAAATCCAATTTAAATTAAGACATGATGGACAAATCGTTGAATATTTTGCAATTTAATCTAACCATATTAAGCACTTACAAATTTGGCAGTCAAAATATTCTCAAGATTCATCATCCCATCTGGGTAATATAATTCGTAGTCCTTGTATTCCTAAACCCTTCTTTTGGGTGTTTTGCCACTAATATTCCTTTTACGGTTATTCATGTCGTCAATGATAGTAGACTACAAGAAGTGTACATTCATTAGGTTGTCTTAGACCAAACTTATAATAAGTACATATGGAACAGATTAACATACCGCAAAAAATGGATTCAGGCATATTCGTTTGATGGCGCCTTCATTTTTCAATTGGTCATACATGAACATGCTGCACACAAATAACATAGCCTACAAACATTTCACCAAATTAAAGAATTAGTGAAGTTTTGAATTTCATTGTTACATTAATAAGCATGACAAAGTCGCGGCATGGCTGACCAAGTTATCAACTTTCCCTTCCGGGGCGAAGGACATAAGATCGGCCTTTGTAACTATGTGGTTATCAATCTGCATAAGAACTCTACAAAAACCACCAGATTCGATGAACTATCCATTGTGATTCCTGACCAACAACAACACTAGGTATCCATTTTTTAACGGAAATAACTAAAATGAACACACCTGCTATCTTCATAATGTGCAGATGTGACAGCTCTGTAGACTTCGCCATTCTCAACAACCGACATGATAGGCTCATCCCTATGAGGACTGACCTGCCCTTCCACGACATCAGGCTCAGCCCTGACAATAGTACCTTCCACCTGCTCAACATGGGTATCATCGGGCCTATGAGGAATGACCTTCCCTTGCCCAACGTCAGGCTCAGCCCTGATCGCAGTAACCTCCATGGGCACAACTTCAGTAGCATGGGGCATGTCACAAATGACTTGCCCCTGCTCAGCATCAGGCTCAGCCCTGATCACAGTAACCTCAATAGGCACAACTTTAGTAGCATGGGGCATGTCACAAATGACTTGCCCCTGCTCAGCATCAGGCTCAGCCCTGATCGTAGTAACCTCAATGGGCACAACTTCAGTAGCATGGGGCATGTCACATAAGACTTGCCCCTGATCAGCATCAGGCTCAGCCCTGGTTGCAGTAACCTCCATGGGCACAGGTTCAGTAGCATGGGCCATGTCACAAGACCTCAGTGCCTCGCACACTATATCAATATTGTTTTCTTCCTACCCAAGTTTCCAATCGAAGTCAATCTACAGAAGTTGTATCCCATCATTGTTGGAAATCAAAAAACATAATGAATTCCAATAACTTAGGAAATCAGTAAACCATAACCAATACCTGATTTGTTTGAAAAGCAGAACATATATTGGAAGACCTCATAGTTATGGGATGACTTCCAAGCATTCTTGGAAATTTTGTACTGCATCCCAATCCTACATGTTGTCCTGCCCATAACTGTTTCAAGCAAACACATGGTCTGTAAAACAAACATACGAACAATAATTTACATTGTAAAATGATTAATACTAACCTGCAAGATAACAACAAACCCCGACAAATTAACTACAACCGTGTTCTGTTGTTAGTTGTACAATACGGCAGCTCTGTTCAAACTTTGAATAAAAAAATTGTGAACGGCTGCCCCCCAGTTATACATATTTAAATTATGTACATTTTGTAGTAAATGAAAAGGAAGTGCTTTAATAGTTATGGAATACCGTGGAAAATAAAATGTTCCAAGTGCAAGTATTATATACAGTCTACAGATGTCTTCGACGTTCTCATCCTTATTGACATCAGGATCACGGAGCTTTGCAAGCACCAAATTTATGGTAATTTCACTTCCATTGAACAGGCTGTTCATGAAAGGAGCACCACCATATTCCAGGGTAACTTCCTTGCCAGTTACCCGCAGCCCCAACGTGATGCATACATCAAATGGAGAAAATGGGACTAAAAATTCCCTGAACCTGAAAGACTGGTCTGCAATACACCATCTGCTAATGAGTTCCCGCAAAACAACTGACGACATATGCAGTGGCTGATCCAGGCGTAAGAGCCATTTGAATGGAGTTGTCTCCATCAACTCTCTTTGAATTGGAGACATCTGACGATTAATGTCAATTATAGCATCGATGTGGAGTTTGTGCCTGACTCTCAACTATTAATACAAATCAACAAAACAGATTAAATTATTTTCACACTTAGAGCATAAACTATGAAATTAAATTGCACAAATCACTAACCTTTGATTCTCCCCGATCTCCAGCAGAGGAAACTGGGACCCATATATGTATAAGAAGGAAATTGGTACCCAAGAAAAGTAGCCCATTACTCAGATATTGAAAAGTACAGTGACAAACAAAATACTTAATGTGTTACTTGCAACAAAAGGAAACCAACACACTGCCAAGACAACTTCTTTCGCATACACAGACGTAGAATAATAAGTGGTTCACTATGTTAAAATAAGTGGTTCAATGACGAATTATTTCCAATACACACACGTGTATAACACATGCAAAGACCTCCATGTCAAACCCACAACCTAAGTGGTTCACTATGTTAACCTAAGTGGTTTAATGACGTAAGTGTTCGCATACAATCATATACAAACATACAATGTGTCCCAGACAGGTAAGTATCAGACATGGAAACCAGTAATGTTAAACCCACAATAAAATTATCTTCTTTTATGACCTAAGTTGTTAACTATCACCGGCAAAGTTTCACGACAAAGGCATGAACAGATATACAAACTCACAACATAACTCAACACCAAAACATTGTGTACATCATTCGGATCATTGCTTTCGATAAACCCTAAAATGTACATTGTTAAACACAAGACGACCGAGCGATACACCTTATGGCAATGAACTCCAGCTTCCGACGTTGATTCACCGTAGACGACCGCCGACAACAGGACCGTCAAACGAAAAAATGAAAGGGTTAAGAAGCGACGAAAATGTTGCAGAGAAGCAAAGCAATTCGTTTCCAAAACGAGATCTTTGATGTTGTCTGACCTTGGAGAGATCTTCCAGAACGGAGTGCAATGATGGGACTACCAACATTCAGCCGTCATTTTAAACGGGAAATTTGGCATACAAAATGTCTTATCTACCCTCGCAAAGTGAAAAAGCAAGACAACGTTTCCCGCCAGTGAGAGGAGCTCAATATCAGACTGCTTCTCTGTGTTCAAATAAGTGGTTCTTTGTGTACAAATAAGTGGTTTGCTGTGTTAACCAATGCAACCAAGGACATGTTAACACAATTGCTTCTCTGTGTATTATTAAGTGGTTCTCGTCGTACAGTTAAGTGGTTTGTTGTGTTAACCAATGTGACTAAGGATATGTTCACACAATTGCTTCTCTGTGTATTATTAAGTGGTTCTCATCGTACAGTTAAGCGGTTTGCTGTGTTAACCAATGCGACCAAGGACATGTTCACACAATTGCTTCTCTGTGTATTATTAAGTGGTTCTCTTCATACAGTTAAGTTGTTTGCTGTGTTAACCAATGCGACCAAGGACATGTTCACACAATTGCTTCTCTGTGTATTATTAAGTGGTTCTCTTCGTACAGTTAAGTGGTTTGCTGTGTTAACCAATGCGACCAAGGGCATGTTCACACAATTGCTTCTCTGTGTATTATTAAGTGGTTATCGTCGTACAGTTAAGTGGTTTGTTGTGTTAACCAATGCGACCAAGGACATGTTCACACAATTGCTTCTCTGTGTATTATTAAGTGGTTCTCTTCATACAGTTAAGTGGTTTGCTGTGTTAACCAATGCGACCAAGGACATGTTCACACAATTGCTTCTCTGTGTATTATTACGTGGTTCTCTTCGTACAGTTAAGTGGTTTGCTGTGTTAACCAATGCGACCAAGGACATGTTCACACAATTGTTTCTCTGTGTATTATTAAGTGGTTCTCTTCGTACAGTTAAGTGGTTTGTTGTGTTAACGAATGCGACCAAGGACATGTTCACATAATTGCTTCTCTGTGTATTATTAAGTGGTTCTCTTCGTACAGTTAAGTGGTTTGCTGTGTTAACCAATGCGACCAAGGACATGTTCACACAATTGCTTCTCTGTGTATTATTAAGTGGTTCTCGTCGTACAATTAAGTGCTTTGTTGTGTTAACCAATGTGACTAAGGATATGTTCACACAATTGCTTCTCTGTGTATTATTAAGTGGTTCTCATCGTACAGTTAAGCGATTTGCTGTGTTAACCAATGCGACCAAGGACATGTTCACACAATTGCTTCTCTGTGTATTATTAAGTGGTTCTCTTCATACAGTTAAGTGGTTTGCTGTGTTAACCAATGCGACCAAGGACATGTTCACACAATTGCTTCTCTGTGTATTATTAAGTGGTTCTCTTCGTACAGTTAAGTGGTTTACTGTGTTAACCAATGCGACCAAGGACATGTTCACACAATTGCTTCTCTGTGTATTATTAAGTGGTTCTCTTCGTATAGTTAAGTGGTTTGCTGTGTTAACCAATGCGACCAAGGACATGTTCACACAATTGCTTCTCTGTGTATTATTAAGTGGTTCTCGTCGTACAGTTAAGTGGTTTGTTGTGTTAACCAATGTGACTAAGGATATGTTCACACAATTGCTTCTCGGTGTATTATTAAGTGGTTCTCTTCGTACAATTAAGTGGTTTGCTGTGTTAACCAATGCGACCAAGGACATGTTCACACAATTGCTTCTCTGTGTATTATTAAGTGGTTCTCTTCGTACAGTTAAGTGGTTTGCTGTGTTAACCAATGCGACCAAGGACATGTTCACACAATTGCTTCTCTGTGTATTATTAAGTGGTTCTCTTCGTACAGTTAAGTGGTTTGCTGTGTTAACCAATGCGACCAAGGACATGTTCACACAATTGCTTCTCTGTGTCTAATTAAGTGGTTCTCTTCATATAGTTAAGTGGTTTGCCGTGTTAACCAATGCGACCAAGGACATGTTCACACAATTGCTTCTCTGTGTCTAATTAAGTGGTTCTCTTCATACAGTTAAGTGGTTTGCTGTGTTAACCAATGCGACCAAGGACATGTTCACACAATTGCTTCTCTGTGTCTAATTAAGTGGTTCTCTTCATACAGTTAAGTGGTTTGCTGTGTTAACCAATGCGAACAACGATATGTTCACACAATTGCTTCTGTGTATAATTAAGTGGTTCTTATTTTGTAATTAAAAAAGTATATTACTTAACATAACTATACCGACAAGTTGTCCCCAAACATTAATCAATTACTTATTCATTGTGGTAAAACCTTAGCTTACGAAAGGAGAACATAAGAATACAATAAATTTGTCGTCATACATTAACCAATTAATTGTTTAGGTTACAAAAGGACTTCTTGTAATGGCGGTACGTGCGCGCTTCCTTGGTTTCGTCTTCAGCCGATGGTACATGCTACCTCGTCGGAGTTGTTGACCCATATCACTCCCAATAGTCTTATTTGCTTTGGATGCATCCGATGATTGAAAAGTAACAGGGTAATGAACAGAGGCAGGATCCACATTGGTATCTTCAGTATTTTGGTCACTTTGTACGAATTTTAACAAATTAGTTAGCTCGAGAACCTGGCTCTCTAGATTCTGAATCCGTTATTCTTATTCTACAACAGCACGCAACAATGTTGTCTTTCTGTCAATCAGTTCGCTCAAATTGGACTGCTTGTTTGGATGGTGCTTAACTTCAGAACCTGATGAATGTAAGGCTTCCCTCACAATGTCAATCAACAACTCTTCACTAGACAGTACTAAATCATGAATGACCTGATAACCACAACAATAACTGTGAATTCATATATCTGTCCATAGGTATTACTAACCAAATTTCTTTCGAATGCCACTTCAATCTGCCTCGGACCAACCTTCACATCCTGCCAGTGAAGAATGCGAGGGAATTTTTGCCTCCTTAGATCTCCCTTTTTACTTGAAGACAACAGATGCTCCAAAGCCCATATCTGTAATGCAATAAAAAAACTACAATCCATCAACAACAAAACGACAGTAATTGACAAATCATAAATGAGTTTTTGTCCAGCCATTTCATTGTAATTACCTGCAACACATATGCACAGCCCCCAATATATGTATGTCCACCTCCAACATCGGCCTACAACGAAGTCGATGTTTGATACAAACTTTACACTAGAAATTGGAACACAGTTGTTCCCCAATTATAATTACAGAGTTCCCCTAACTCATCTACAATACTAAATAAACCACCAAAAGCACTCCCACTCACAGTCAGCAGTAAGAACTCACTCAACCCTAACAATACGTACAATTTACAGAAGTCATCAACATTTACGTCATTTCGCCTTTTCTGTATCTCATCAAATATCATCTTCACATAAACATGTGTAGAAGGAAATAACTTCCTAATAGGGGAATCCTGTGATTTCCTTCGAAGATCAACCACACATCCACCAATTCTAAGACCCAATAGTACACAAACGTCTAGGGTTGTAAAGGAAACCAAGTCAGACCTTATCATAAAACCTCCCCCCCCTCTCAACCCATCGTGTGCATAACCCTATCAGCAGTTTCCTGCTGAGTTTGACTTTGCCTTCAAGCTCCATGAACCATGAAAAAGGAGTTCTGCCAATACAAGCCTTATGCTCTTCGGTAAACATTGTATTTGCAACTCCCAAATATGTTGTCCGACAACAATGCCGGACACAGACACAGACCTACATACAAAAAATAAACAATTATACCAAAAAAGTACAAGTTATCAGAATTTTTAATTAATTAATATGGACAAATACCTACGATCCGGAACTTTGAGTTGTTGTCATTGTTATGCTTACATAACACATGTCAATAAACAAATTATGTCATTACTCAATAGTACAATATAATGAATAAAAAAAATAGAAACCCAGATAAGTGGTTAGCTCAGTTCAGATAAGTGGTTCGCTGTGTGTAATTTTGGAACACACACATTTTTTGAGGGGTGGAATGTCTAAGTAGTTAGCTCAGTTCACATAAGTGGTTCGCTGTGTGTAGTTTTGGAACATACACATTTATTTGAGGGGTGGAAGGTCTAAGTGGTTAGCTCAGTTCAAATAAGTGGTTCGTTGTGTGTAATTTTGGAACACACATACGTGTCTGAGGGGTGGAAACACTAAGTGGTTAGCTCAGTTCACTAAGTGGTTCGTTGTGTGTAGTTTTGGAACACACACATTTGTTTGAGGGGTGGAAGGTCTAAGTGGTTAACTCAGTTCAGATAAGTGGTTCGCTGTGTGTAATTTTGGTACACACATTTGTTTGAGGGGTGGAATGTCTAAGTGGTTAGCTCAATTCAGACAAGTGGTTCGCTATGTGTAATTTTGGAACACACATTTGTTTGAGGGGTGGAATGTCTAAGTGGTTAGCTCAGTTTACATAAGTGGTTCGCTGTGTGTAGCTTTGGAACACGCATTTGTTTGAGGGGTGGAATGTCTAAGTGGTTAGCTCAGTTAACATAAGTGGTTCGCTGTGTGTAATTCAGATAAGTGTAATTTTGGAACACACACACGTAATCAGTCCATGGCTTTTTAATCCGTCCAACAAGACTGCAACAACAATTGGATGGTAGTATTGACCGTGAAGATCACCACCCAAAATAAATATTTCTTTAGGAATCCTAAGTGTATCACTAAGTATGACATCCGAGAACCCACAAACACTAAAACCTACTTAACAGAGTTAGTAGTTTGGTTTCTAAAGAAACAAGTTGGCATGAATACCTCATTTCGTCAAATAGTAACACTACAAAATACCTACTGAAGTCTGGTTGGTCCGATTTTGTAAAGGACAATAACCTAAAAGCAGGAAATGTATTAGTCTTTGAAAAAATTAAGAAGCCAGGAATTGCCATTTAGAGATGTTATTTTCATGTCTGGCCTATATGACAGAAAAATAACAAGGTTAAAACCAAAACCATGGCTTTTTAATTTTTTCAAACACATATATTTCTTGCTTTCAAGTCACAGTCTTTGCAAAATCAGTCCAACAAGACTGTTGCAGCAACTGTATGATACTATTGACCGTGAAGATCACCACCCAAAATAAATATTTCTTTAGGAATCCTAAGTGTATCATTAAGTATGACATCCGAGAACCCACAAGCACCAAAACCTACTTAACAGAGTTAGTATTTTGATTTCTAAAGAAACAAGTTGGCATGAATACCTCACTTCGTCAAATAGTAACACTACAAAATACCTACTGAAGTCTGGTTGGTCCGATTTTGTAAAGGACAATAACTTAAAAGCAGGAAATGTATTAATCTTTGAAAAAATTAAGAAGCCAGGAATTGCCATTTAGAGATGTTATTTTCATGTCTGACCTATATGACAGAAAAATAACAAGGTTAAAACCAAAACCATGGCTTTTTAATTTTTTCAAACACAAATACATTTCCTGCTTTCAAGTCACAGTCTTTGCAAAATCAGTCCAACAAGACTGCAGCAGCAACTGTATGGTACTATTGACCGTGAAGATCACCACCCAAAATAAATATTTCTTTAGGAATCCTAAGTGTATCACTAAGTATGACATCCAAGAACCCACAAGCACCAAAACCTACTTAACAAAGTTAGTTTTTTGTTTTCTAAAGAAACAAGTTGGCATGAATACCTCACTTCGTCAAATAGTAACACTACAAAATACCTGCTGAAGACTGGTTGGACCGACTTTGTAAAGGACAATAACTTAAAAGCAGGAAATGTATGTGTGTTTGAAAAAATTAAGAAGCCAGGAATTGCGATTTAGAGATGTTATTTTCATGTCTGGCCTATATGATAGTAAAATAGCAAGGTTAAAACCAAAACCATGCCTTTTTAATTTTTTCAAACACACATACATTTCCTGCTTTCAAGTCACAGTCTTTGCAAAATCAGTCCAACAAGACTGCAGCAGCAATTGTATGGTACTATCGACCGTGAGGATTACCACCCAACATAAATATTTCTTTAGGAATCCTAAGTTTATCACTAAGCATGACATCCAAGAACCCACAAGCAGCTAAATGGTTAGCTCAGTTCACCTAAATGGTTCGTTGTGTGTAGTTTTGGAAGACACATTTGTTTGAGGGGTGAATGCACTAAGTGGTTACCTCAGTTCACATAAGTGGTTCGCTGTGTGTACTTTTGGAACATACACATTTGTTTGAGTGGTGAAAGTACTAAGTGGTTAGCTCAGCTCACCTAAGTGGTTCGTTGTGTCTAATTTTGGAACACATACATTTGTTTGAGGGGTGAAAGTACTAAGTGGTTAGCTCAGCTCACCTAAGTGGTTCGCTATGTGTAGTTTTGGAATACCCATTTGTTTGAGGGGTGAAAGCACTAAGTGGTTACCTCAGTTCACATAAGTGGTTCGCTGTGTGTAGTTTTGAAACACAAACATGTGTATCAGGGGTGGAATGTCTAAGTGGTTCGCCCAGTTCACATAAGTGGTTCGCTGTGTGTAGTTTTGGAACACACACATTTGTTTGAGGGGTGGAAAGTCTAAGTGGTTAGCTCAGCTCACCTAAGTGGTTCGCTGTGTGTAGTTTTGGAACACCCACATGTGTCTGAGGGGTGAAAACACTAAGTGGTTAGCTCAGTTCACCTAAGTGGTTCGCTGTGTGTAATTTTGGAACACACACGTGTCTGAGGGGTGAAAACACTAAGTGGTTAGCTCAGTTCACCTAAGTGGTTCGCTGTGTGTAGTTCAGATAAGTGTAATTTTGGAACACACACACTGCAGCAGCAACTGGATGGTACTATTGACCATGAAGTTCACCACCCAACATAAATATTTCTTTAGGAATCCTAAGTGTTTCACTAAGTATGACATCCAAGAACCCACAAGTAGCTAAGTGGTTCACCCAATTCAAATAAGTGGTTCGATATGTGTACTTTTGGAACACACACACGTGTCTTAGTAGTGGAATGTCTAACTGGTTCGCCCAGTTCACCTTAGTGGTTCGCTGTGTGTAGTTTTGGAACACAAACATGTGTCTCAAGGGTGGAATGTCTAAGTGGTTCACCCAGTTCACCTAAGTGGTTCGCTGTGTGTAGTTTTGGAACACAAACATTTGTATCAGGGGTGGAATGTCTAAGTGGTTCGCCCAATTCAAAGAAGTGGTTCGCTGTGTGTACTTTTGGAACACACACACGTGTCTTAGTAGTGGAATGTCTAAGTGGTTCGCCCAGTTCACCGAAGTGGTTCGCTGTGTGTAGTTTTGGAACACAAACATGTGTCTCAGGGGTGGAATGTCTAAGTGGTTTGCCTAGTTCACCTAAGTGGTTCGCTGTGTGTAGTTTTGGAACACAAACATGTGTCTCAGGGGTGGAATATCTAAGTGGTTAGCTCAGTTCAAATAAGTGGTTCGTTATGTGTACTTTTGAAACACACACACGTGTCTTAGTGGTGAAAACATAGCTCAGTTCGAATAAGTAGTTCGCTGTGTGTAGTTTTGGAACACAAACATGTGTATCAGGGGTGGAATGTCTAAGTGGTTCGCCCAGTTCACCTAAATGGTTCGCTGTGTGTAGTTTTGGAACACAAACATGTGTCTCAGGGGTGGAATGTCTAAGTGGTTCGCCCAGTTGACCTAAGTGGTTCGCTGTGTGTACTTTTGGTACACACACACGTGTCTTAGTAGTGGAATGTCTAAGTGGTTCGCCCAGTTCACCTAAGTGGTTCGTTATGTGTAGTTCTGGAAGACAAACGTGTCTTAGTGGTCAAAACACTAAGTGATTAGCTCAGTTCATCTAAATGGTTCGCTGTGTGTAGTTTTGCAACACACACAGGGGTAGAAGGAGGACATTGGCGGGTGAAAGATGGAAACACAGCAAGAAACCATTTTCCTTTTTTTCGCGTACATGCATAGCCAACAAGCAAGAGCAAACCATGTGAACAAACCGTAGACCATAAACGAAGCAAGGTTTGACACCATCAACCCAGAACACATCAAGAAACCATTTTTTTCGTGTACAGGCATAACCAGAAAGCAAGATCAAACCACGTGAACAAACCCTAAACCATAAACGAAGCAAACATCGACACATAGCAAGCATGTTTCACACCAAAAAACCTTAGGGTTTAGGGTCAATACCAACAATGCAAACGGTAAAGCTTCAACAGTGGATTGGCGGCCGGAAAACGAACGCAACGGTGGCAAAAGGAACGCGATGGTGGCAAAAGAAACGCGAATCTTGGTGTTTCCTCTGTTCTCTCTCCTTCAGAGTAAGCGGGGGTAATGAGTGCAATGCGAAATGAGATCTGTTTTTCCCTCTCAAATTGCCCTGCATTTTCAGATGGCAAATGACAAAAAACATCCTTTGTAAAAAGACAAAGATAAACCACGTAAGCCAAAACCATTCGCGTTTTCTCTTTCATTGCCACGCGAGACAGCACTGCCACATTGGAGTGTCAAATGGAAGTAAGAGAAAAACCATTGTCAAAGTAACATTTTCCATTAACTTATACGCTTGTATCATTATTATTGTTATTATAGCAAGGTTGTTTATTTCATGAGAGTTGTTAAAATATCATTTTTCTTCCATGGGAAATGTTAAAGCTGCAAGGAGATGCTATGAAATAATTTGGAAAAGCAATTCTATTCTTCTTAAATGAAAACAAAACGAAAGAGTGGACATGATGCATAAAATAGTTAACAATTCACCGCCATTATCCAACAATTTTCGAGAACCAAAGTTAAGTCCTCCGAAAAGCTAATAGATGCTACAGAAAGTAAGTTATCCTCATGAAGAAATACAACCTTTTTAAGATGAGATATTTCATTCAACTTCTATAAAGAAATGTAAGAAAATATAATATTGCTTAAGTACATTTCATTGCTGACTCTAAATGTATACCATAATATAAAGCTTCCAAATAATTCGAATACAAGAGTACAAGAGTTTCATTACCTAGTAAAAGGTAGTGATGATTTATTATATATCATTTTTCTCAAATGGGAATTAAATTTGATATCGAGCTAATAATTGTTTAAAGTTACTTACAGTAATTGAAAATCAAATTGTTAAAATCTGTTATACATTAATTAAGGCTTAGAGATCAAACACTGGTTGTTGATAAGATTCGGAAGCAACATTATCATACATTTACTTAAAAGCATAAAAAATTCATAGTTAAACAAATACCAATATCACGAGTGGTACAGTATTCTACTAAAGTTTGCATAAAAAGCAAGGACTGAAGGCTTATAGTTCCATCAACTAGATCCAGACCAGAGAGCAAAACCATATTTCCCTGTACAGCCTCTACCTGTACAGCCTCTACCTACAGTATAAAATGAAAGTTACAATCTAGGTCCATCCTTTTTGTTTATTTGAATACAAAAAATGAAATTCTAGGGAGTGGATAGAAAGGGAACAGAGACAACATGAGAAAAAAAATTACATTAATAAGACCCTGCACAACCGTGACACAAAGTACTATTTCTTTTAAAGTCTTACCTTGAAAAGATATTTATATATACCCTTTAGTCTGGGTGCACAAGAAGTAATCACTGAAAAACTAAGATTTTCATAATCACATAATAATAAGGGTGAAATTCAATTTCCTATCAGCAGTGTAGCACAATTTTAATGTATCACTCTCATTCCATGATATGTGTACTATTAGAAAAATCATTAATAGTGATTAAAAAATCGGTTACTAAATGACCAAAATCGGTCACTGATTAAAATAGTGACCGATTTAGTGACCAAACGTTTCAGTCGCTATTTTGCTGATCGCTGATGCACAGTGACCGATTTTGTGACTGGTTCTGTGATTGAATATATTTGTGTTTCTATATTTTTAAGGAATAGAAATACAACATGATAGACATTTGGCCGAGTATATCCTTGTAAAATAATAAAGGAAGAAAGTTTTTAGTTTCAGATAATTATTATAATTTATGAAAAAAAATAAACGGAAGAACTTTTAAATTTCAAGGATTTATTTGTGCAGTACAAATATCGATGACCTTCTTTGTTCTAATAACTCATTGTTATTGGATTACTGTGATTTATAAGCGTTTTTAACTTTAAACAATTTTCTTTCAAATAGATAGTTTAAGGTTAGACTGTTATAATTTTATTTTTACCGTGTCTTTAAATATTGTGTACGTTTACCATTCTTAAAGTTCAAGATAATATGATTCAACCATTCTACTATTGAAACTCATGTTGGCTGTCAGGTCATCATAAGGATTTTTAATGCATCTTTGTAAATGTTTTTAATGTATGTAAACAAGAATATTATTTTTAAAAGATATATCATTAGATAACATAATTTTGAAAAATAATAGTTTAAAATAATTGCTATAATTATGAAAAGAAAATAAATGAGAGATTTTTCTCTACTTCAAAGATTTGTTTGTTAATATAAGGATTTTATATTTATTTGGAATGAGATAATAATTCACTATAATGACATAAGATTTTACGTTTATTTTGCAAGAATCCTCCAAATATTGTAACATCGAATAAAATTTGTACCTGATTTTGTCGTTAATCATCAACAATCATCTATAATATCTTTATAATTTAAATAATTTAAATATTTTTACTAATGTTTTTATAAATACCAATACGTTTTTATTATTGGTATGATAATATTATAGTGTTTTTTCATAGCAAATTCTAGCATGTCAATATTATAGTGTTTTTTCATAATAAATTCATGAGTGTTTTTTCATAATAAATTCATGAGTCTGATTTTGTCTGTTGATTATCAATAAGTATTTTCACAATATTTAATTTACTTGATTTTCATTTATATAAGAATATATATATATATATATGTATATATATATATAATTTTATACTATATAAGATTCTTTGTTATAATTTAAATGAAGTGAATAATATTTTTTATATATTTATATATAGATATTTTCTGTTTAGATATTCATCTGATATTTTATAGATATTTTTAGATATTTATTTGCAAATAATTTTTACATATTCATACAATTGTTTAATGGATGTGGTAATATATTAATAATGTCATAATAACTAAGTATTACATTAATTATCATTAATTTAAAACTTGTTGTAATTATCATTAATTTAAAAAATTATTGAACACTTAGGATATCTTTGTTTCCAAAGACACCTATAGGAAACAGATATCTAGCCAAAGATTTGCAAAAAGAAAAACTTATTTGTTTCTAACAATTTACAAAAAGAGATATGTGAGAGGAGATTATTTTTTACAGTCACTTTAAAAAGAAGATTGAAAGAAAATTTTTTGTAACATTCCAAAAATATATATTGTTAACATACAGTGAATCTAACAAAGGGAAACAAATTCTAAAATAAAGTTTATAATCTTTCATATACTCGTACACCTGCATTTGTATTTGCTCATGTACATAGTATAATCATCGTAGTTTACGAAACAATATGAAAAACAAGGGTAAGCTAGTGAAAAGAAAATTTTATAACATACTCAATACATGAAGAAAGAACAAACCATATTAATTATTCATAAGGATTTCTTAAAAGATTAGCATATAAAGTTTCAATACTAAATACATTTTGATTTCAAGTATTCATATCAAACATCATACATCAATGAACTACATCACATCCAGCAGCCATACATAGATCGCATCACACACATCGGCCACACATGGACCACATCATACATATCGGCCACACATGGATCTATCATCTTCGGGAAGACTCATTAAGTATGCACCTACCAGAGACTAACATATAATCCAATACACAAGATAACATTGGATTAACAAGGGAGAGATCACCAATAACACTCTAGAAAATCTAATGGACATAAAACCGATGGGTTCTGAATCTATATACATTTCATAATAAATAATTATTTAAAATTAATATTATTTTTTAAATAATTAATACCAAAAATTTATTATTTGAACAATTTTGCACATGTGATAAAATATTTTATACATATATTATCCATTAAATGGTTAAAAAACATATATTCTATCTTAATTAAATATTTTTTTATTTCATTTAAAAAAAATTTAAATAAACAAATTTAAAACAAACTCACCAATTATTATTATTACTTTTATTATTATTTATATTTTAAATAATATCAGATTAAAAATATTATCTATCATTAATTAATCTTATTAATAGGAACTTTAAAATTGTATTCAGCTTAACAAATAAGAATAAAAACATTAATATTCAAATAAATATTTTATATTTTTTAACTCGACCAAATAATAAAATTTATAATTAGAACAATTTAAAATTAAGCTTAATAAATAATAAAATATTTATTTATTAATTATTTATAATAAAATTATATTTTTGTTTTTATTACAAATATAATTAAATTGATACATTTCATCTATATTTTAATTTATTATATTAAATTAGGCAGTTGCTTCCTACACGATACATATTGTTTTCTGCACTTAACAAATTCTTAATATGTTAACAATCTCCTCATTACTTTTATTTTAGGATTTATTTATTAAATGATTTTTTTTCTCTCCATGTACACATATAAGTGCTAAGTGCAATCAAGTAAGAAACTTTTAACTTCTCTCATAAATACTAACAAACTTTTTTGATAAATAATAAAAAAATCTAATAAATATTAAGAAATATCTATATTTTTTAAGCAACATTGAATTAGTTATCATAAAACTAAATATTTTAAAAAAATATAAGAGAGATGTTTCTGTAAATATGAGAAAAATAAAAATTATTTAATATATAAAATAACAAGGACATTATTGGTATTTTAAGAATTTTTTAAGTGCAGGAAGCATTTTGTATCGTGCAGGAAGTAACTACCATCAAATTATCTATATACATGTTATAAAGAATAGTTTTTTAAAATTAATATTATGTTTTAAAATATTACTACATAAATGTTTAAAAAAAATATATTCTTTATTGATAAAGTATTATTTACTCTTTTTTTCTTATTAACAGCTTCTTAAAAATTTTAAAAAAATAAAAAAATGTCTATAACTATTTTAAATTTTAATTTTCATTAATATGGAATTATTAAATATTATATAATACGAATAAATTTTATTAATAATAAGTGTTATATTCAACATAACTAAAAACAAAAAGTTATTTAATATTTAAATAAATAGTTTATGTTTTTTAATTTGATTAAATCATCATTTTTATAATAACAATAATTTAAAATTAAAATAAATAAATAATAAAATTTATATTTCTTAATTAATTAAAATAAAATTGCATTTTTTTTATTTTTGTTACAAAAGATAATTAAATTGATATCTTTAATATTTTTTAATTTATTATATAAAATTATTTATATGCAATGAATAAGAAATAATGGTTAAAAATTAATGTTCTTTTTAAATAAGTTATTACCTGAACAATTTTATATATACCATAAAACTTTTTATACTTAAAAGCTATTAAAACATTATTCATTAAATGGTTAAAAATAATTATATTCTTTATTAATTATATTATCTACTTTGTAATAAAGAATTATATTTTTTATTACAAAGATAATTGTATTGATACTTTTAATCCATATTTTAATTTATTATATCAAATTATTTATATTAATATTATGTTTTAAACAAATAATATCTTAAAGTCGTAACAACTTTAATTTGATATGCTATAGGTAGTAACAATTAATTGGACTTGTAGTAGCATATAGTTGGCCATTAATTTTCAAACCAACACATAGACAAAATTCCAAATTTAATGTAAGTAAGTTGGTTGTCACTACCTATATCATAACTATCTAAGAATAAATATTAATTCATAACTATATAAGAAATCATTATAAATTGTGACAACCTATATCATAACTATCTAAGAATAAATATTAATTCATAACTATATAAGAAATCATTATAAATTAGAATTGAAGGTGTAGGTGTTGATATTTGAAAGATTATTGTAGTACCAGAAAAGCACCTCAATCTTTATATGGGAGGAGAAGTTTGTAAGTTTATGAAGGATACATATGACTGGCAGAATAAGAAATATCCTATTTTTGTTGATTAATCTCTCAGTGTTAAGTTACAGTTGATAGGGAGAGTGAGAGATAGAACTTTGTCTCTGTTCTAAACTTTAGTAACTACTATCATGAGATTATTACATGCATTTTTTTCTTGAAAGCATCAATATGTTTTTGTTCTAAACTTTAGTAACTAGACATAGAACTCGGTGAAAGAGGAGAAGAAAAACAAGATGGTGGTGTGTCATATAAAGGAAAAGTTATAAGGAAGAAAAAAAAGAGGAAATGGTCAAAGAGGAGAAGAAGAAGAAAGAAATGGTGACTGTGACAAATAACAGACAAATTGAAAAGAGAAAAAAGGAGAGAATGATCATAGCACAAGGAGGAGGCGGAAGTCCTACCAAAGTGCTTTTTGGTTAATGTGGAAAATGTAGTCTTCTAGGATGTAAATAGTTTAACTTTTTGCCAAATAATTTAAGAAATAAGATTTTCTACCATTCAAGAAAAGATAAGAAAATCAACTTTATCATAAAATATTATTTAAATATATAAATCTCAAAATAATAATTTTTATCTATAAAGAATCAATAAATAAATAAAAACACAGTACCGAAATTTTGGACAAATAATAATATTAGTAACTATTAAAAAAATTTAATCAGATTTATAATGTAAAATGAAGAATTTATTTTATATTTAAATTATATAATATATTATATATATTATTCTGATAAACTTTTTTTGAAACATAAGAAGAAAAAAAAACGTTCTTTAATCTGTATAGATTTTAAATTCTTCTAAACTAATTTTGAAATTTTATATCGGAAACACTATTTTGATACCATTCACCAAATTAATTACCTTCAAAACCTGAATGATGTATATTTTTTTCACTTTGCATTTTCTTTTATTACTTTAATACCAACAAAACTATTATAATTACAAAACCATTTTAAATCTTTTAAATTTGTATTATTTTTTAGATTTTTTCATTATCAGTAAATTATGTAATAATATTTAACTTAAAAATTAATTAATTTAATAATAATCAATGAACAATATTAATTTTATAATATACTTCAGTAAATGTATGGAATAAATTTCATATTAAATAATTATTCTAAAACAATTATATTAAATAAAATTAGAAATAATTTTATACCTATATTTATTATTAATATTTTTAACATTTTATCAACAAATTTATAACGTAAAATAATTTTTCAATAATCATTTTAAGTACTTTTGTCTCTTTATTATATTATTTAACATCTTTACAAATTTCTTTTAAATATTTTTGTAATATTTTCAAATTTCTAATATCACTAGTAAAAAAACGGCTTCTACATCGTCAATATAATGTCGGTTAAACCAAAAACCGACATTGTCAAAAACACGGTGACATTTTTGTAAATAAATGAATATTATGACGTCGGTTGGAGTAAAACCGACGTTGTGATGTGAAAACCACATCGGTTAAACACCAAAACCGACGTTGTGAGGGCAGTAAAAAATAAAATTCAGGATTTTAAAATTTTAAATTGGCGGGTGAGCCACCACGTCGGTTATGGGCTTCTAACCGACGTGGATTGTACCAACATGACGTCGGTTTTATGAGTCCAACCGACGTCATGGTCAGTCTGATAATTTGATAAAAAAATTAGGTAAAATTAGGGTTTAGCACAACATTGGTTCCGAGCTTGTAACCGACATTGTGGTGCATCAAAAATTAAAATTGGGGGTTTCAAGTCATGTACCACGTCGGTTGGAAGCTCAGAACCGACGTGGTGCTGCTGTTTTGATTCAGCCACGCGTTTTCACTTTCACTTTTCTTCTCCCTCCAAAATGTGCGTTCTCCTGCACTGTTCCGGCGTCTTCTTGGCTGCTGTTTCGACTTCTATTGCTTCTCCATTCAAGTCCATTACACTCGTTCTCCTTCATATTCGTTGAGGGCAAAGTGTGAACGGTTTCATTTTCGTTTCAAGCTCCGTTCGAGGTGCTTTTCGTTTGAAGCTTTGAGTTGTTTCTTTCTCCTCCATTTTTGTTTGCGTTCACTGATATTGTTATTTTATTGACTATTTGTTTGTGTTTTGTGGTTTTGGAAGTGTTAGTTTGTCCACATTTGTTTTCGTTGAGTTCTTGGTTTGGTGATTGTTCGGTGATCTCCTAGCTTTCAAAAGGTTTGTTCTTTTACTCTTCCCATCTATGAACACTGAATACCACCATCTCTTTTTTCACTTTTATTTCGTAAATAAGAAAAAAAATTGAATGCAATGACTTCTTTGTTCTGTTGAACTTGCAGGTAGAGCAACCAAAGTGGGGATTATTACTATTAGATCAAATTTATAATAATGCATTGGGATAAAGTTGTTGTGTTGCGGGAGGAATCTTTCTTTCATTCAAAGAGAAATGGTTAGTAAGGAAGCAGTGAAATGTTAATAGGCTTTCTGACTGGGAGGTGTTTGTGAAAATGTCCTATGCACTATTGCTTATTTTTTTTACATTATTTCACTTTATTTTCCTCGCTTCGGGTCTTCTTCATTTATGTTGCCCTATTTACTTTTTACATGTTTTGTATATCAAGTGCCACTTTATAATCGGTTTTATCTCTTTTTTTTGTCTTACACCTCTTTTCCCCGATGGCTTTTTTATTTCAAAAATTTCAAAAGGTAACTCTCTTTTTTGATGAAATATTACTACTTTTTGCTTGACCATGCCAAATTGAGTAAATTATTGTTGCTGTTATTTTTATATAAATATTGAGGAATGACAAACACTTCAAATTATGTGTTAATCTCACTGCGCTTATGAAAGACATGTGGTCTTGAATTCTAAAGAGTGGCCAAACCTCTTTCAGAGCAAGAGCAAAATATGTTATGTTATTGGTTAACTATGATATCTTATTCTATCTGTTGAGCATCCTATTACTATAATTTTATTCTTAATTTGTTTTCAGGTTGTGAGAACCCACACAAAAAAATCCTCTATTTTCTAGGGATCCTATAAAACTACAATTTGAAGAAGACATTAATTGCTTGTTTCTTTATACAAGGTTGGCCTTTTTCTATTGTCTTAATTTATTGATTAATTTTAATTGTGAAGATTCATTCATTGCTTTACATAATGGTAATAGACATTTTTTCTCTATGTTTTGTATTATGTACGAGCTAGTATATTTAACTTAGAATTCCCTCTCTCTTTATTGTGGTTTGCTCAAAGACCGTTAGTCTATTACTATTCATTGGATAAAAATGGGTTTACTTCGAAAGAATGGCTTGACATAGGAAGTGCCCACAATATATTTGTAATTTACTTAGAAAGAATGGTTTGAAAAAAAAAACACTGAGTTTATGTCCACACTTTTGTTAATAATTGAAGGTGGCTAAAGCCAGACAAAGAGATTTATCGAAGTTCAGTTTGTTAGTAGATTGGGTTAAAAATGGTTCTAATGAAGTTGGAAGTGAATGGAGATGTCTTTTGGGACTATCTTTCCAAATTATAGGTGAAATGTACTTCCTCACTGCTTTGAGTTTGAAAGCCAAAGTCTCTAAAGTGGAGTTGTTAAATCTAGATGCACAACCAATTTGGGACAGCTTAAGCTCGGGTCTTTCTTATTGCTTTATATTAGTTTATTGCATGCACCACGTCGGTTGTGGAGACCAACCGACGTTGTGGTGCCTATCCATTTTTTAATTTTCAGCGAAGCATTACGTCGATTTTTTGTTTTCAACCAACATTGTGTTGTGTGTCATTAACGTCGGCGTCTCGTTTAAACCAACGTGGTAGTGGATTACATGACGTCGATTGTTTAACCGATGTTATGTTTAACGTCGCCTTGTTCATCGTCGGTTCGAGACCCGACGATAAAAGCCTCTCAGAACCGACGATAAAGGCTGATTTTCTACTAGTGTATATAATAATCTTAAAAATCTGGAAACTAAAAAAATACAAAAATTTATTATTCTTTTTATTCTCTTAGATATATTTTAATGACTTTTCCATTAATTAAGAAATATAATAAATTTTCTTTAATTTTAATAAAATAGTTATGCAATTTTGGTTGTTCTGATGTAATATATATGTTCAAATAATTTCAAATTTGAAATACATATAAAACTATAATAGAAAAATTATAAACGTATTGTTAAAATTCTAAAATAAAAGATAAACTAAACTAATAATTTTCTTCTTATTATTAAATATTATATACATTTGCTACATATTTAACACTCCTGACAAATATTTAATAAATATTTGTAATTTACTTTTTTTAAATCATTTTTATTGATTGAGTATATACTATAATTTATTGTTTCAAAAAATGTATATAAAAGTAAATAAGTATTTAATCATGATTTTTTATTGCTTCACATGAATTATACGAGTGTATAATATTCACAACTTTCTTATTATTGTATATTATTAGTAGAAAAAACACATTTCACGATATGATATCATCGCAGTTAACAGGGAACCACATTAAAAAGAAGTGCGATGGTATTTTTGAAATTAAGTGCAACGATATCACCGCGATTATCTACAACAACCGCAGTCATATTCCCCACGAGGCACACAAATATTTAAAAATTAAACGTTGTAGGAGATACCACCACGGTTGGTGCGGGAACGACGGTGGTAAGACACACAAATATTAAAAAAGAAATGCTACAGAGAGATACCACTGCGGTTGTTTCCAGAACTGTGGTGGTAGGCACATAAATAATTTTTAAATGGAATTTTGTAGGGAGATACCACCGCGCTTGGAGCCAAGACCACGGAGGTTTGTGGATACGACCGCGGTTGTATTGAGGAACCGCGATCGTATCCCCTGTTTTAGAGAACTCCGCGCTCACTTTTTCGTTTACGCTTTCGTCTTCCCTCTCTCGTGCAGCGCTCTCGTTCCCCCCCCCCCC
>Ga0209700_104152_pt1 | contig 26552 bp, 13 predicted proteins | sample SiratroredBW_FD_187528 | JGI IMG/M metagenome (GOLD analysis project Ga0209700, IMG submission 187528) | Root nodule microbial communities of legume samples collected from California, USA - Siratro red BW (SPAdes) (version 2) | ecosystem: Host-associated > Plants > Roots > Nodule | place: USA... | reverse complement strand
TTTAAATTTTAAATAACTTAATCCATATATTCTAGTTAACATATTTGTATATTTTATATAAAATTAAAAATTATAATATATATATATATATATATATATATATATAATACTGAATATAATTTATATGTATATAAAACGAAATTAAGTTAAAAAGATAAAATCTGATTAAAAAAAGATAAATTTGGTCGTAGTATCTTATCTTGAAGAATCAAGTTTCTTTTTATTTTTCGGTCGAGTTCTTTTAGTAAGTGTTTAAACTAATTTATAAATTCTAAATTTTTAATGCTTTTTTTAAATCTGCACAAATTATTTTTAAAATTAATTAATAATGAAAAATAAAATGATATTGATATTAAGTCATCAATCTGATATTGAATTTTACCTGATACACTCAAAAGGAGCAAAAATCACTACAAACTTCAATTCGTTCAATCTACCACTTCAACAAGCCTTCAAATAGATACATACAATATAGAATGATAAAATAAATTTGGAATTGGATAACGGCCCAGTAACAATCAAACATTATGGAAGAACTAAGAAAAGAGTTAGAGAAAAGAAAAAAATAAGTGAAAAAGTTAGAGAAAAGAAAAAGAAATAAGTGAAAGAGTCACAGAAAAAGAAATTAAATAAGTAAAAAAGTATGAGAAAGAAAAATAGATAAGGAAAAAGTTGAAGAAATGAAAAAAATAAGTAAAAAAATAAGATAAAGAAACGTGATGGTACAATAAAAAGAAATAAAAAATTAAAAAAATTTAATATTTGAGATTCATTGATTTGATTATTCAAGTTCCTAAAAATATTATTCATAGTACCAATATAAATTTAAAGTCATTAAAAAAATATTTATAATACCTATCTAAATTTAAAGTTTGTTAAGATATTTTAAACTTTTAATTATAAATTATTTTTAAATATAATTTTAAAATTAAATATTTTTAATTTTATATAATGTATTAATAGTAATTTTTTTAATGCTTTCAAGACTTAAAAGCCATTGGTTTACTGCATGGGCCTTGATCCATGTATATAACAATGCGATTATAAAACGTGTTTTCAAATAATGTTGTGCACAACCATGGATCAACGTGTTTGAGAAAGTAAAAGATATGACAGATGTGTATGCGTGTGGACCTATGTGTTGGTGCTTCAAAGGGTGCAATTAAGAGGTGAAAAGCATTAATTTTATCTTTAATTTGATAAAGTTATAATATAACCCATATATGAGCCCAAACTGGTTCCTTTCATCAACCCAATAGCTTCATACAAGTGGAAGATTCGTGTAGGACCAAAAAAAAAAATAGTGGAAGACTTGTGTGTTTTGCAAAGGGTAGAAGAAGGTGTAAAGACCTCAATTTGGATTTTTGCATCAAATTGCATCACTGAAAAGGACAAAACATCTATTTTACTTTAAAAAGCTCAGTGTCCAATTCTTCACCCACGTAACAAATAATCAATGACTTTGCTTTCAATCAGTGCTACATCAGTGTTGCACATCAATTAATAATCAATGGAATCAAAGAGTTTGGAAGCGAACCATAATTAGATTAAGTGAACTTGGTCTTGTGCCTAATGCCACAACTAGGTTTAAATAAATATCAACTTGATTAACAACTTGTCCAATGGCATGAACATGGATTAAAGTATGCAAGTAACAAATTAATATTAAGGATTTGATCATAAACAGTGATTACTGTTTAAGAAGCTTTGTGTAAATTTGTGGGCATCTTTCTTTTGCTTTTTCCTAGGTGAACTTAACTTTTCCTACTAATTCTTTAGCTTCTGTTTCTGTTGGGAAGAATATTACTTGCTCCGTTTCTTTCGTAATGAATAACCTTTTCTTAAAATATATTTTTGTTCATTGTCTCAATATTTTGTTTTGGGTTAATTTCGTGAGTTTAAATAATAACATTTTAGTTTCTTAAGATGTTTCTCAAGAATTGAAGTTTCATCAGTTTAGTGGCATAAGGAACTAAACTGATGAAAAGAAAATCAATAAGTGACTGAAGTTATATTTTCAACATTTTGTTTTCAACAAAATAAACTATTAAAACCTTTTACTTTAGTTATATAAAATTCAAAATTAATGAATAAGAAATGACAAACTTATTTTAGCTGTTTGGGTGAAGTAAAAGTATGTTATTTTATATTATAATGTTTATTTTAAATGAATTACTTAAGTACTATAATGGTGTGATTTTAGTTTCTCCAGCAAATTATTAACATGTTGGACTCTAATTTTTGGAAACATTATAATAATTCATTTTTTTATTGTATTAATCTTATATATTCACATATTTAAAACTAAAAAAACACATATTTATAATATTATAAAAACACGGTTGATACAATTCAAATTTAAAAAACTATAATTAAATAATTATAATACATAAAGAGGTATAATTAGGTCAACTTTCCTATCTGACATTGTCTTGAAAATTAAGGTGAATGTTGTATAATATATAACAAATGGGTGTAAAATAAAATCAACTCGATCAATTAACCCCAGTGGTGTGTTTAAAGTAGAAGTTGACCATAAACCCTGTATGCAATTTCTGTATCAAGAAATTTTACTGTATTCTATTAGTTTTTCCATCATATATATACATATATATATATATATATATATATATATATATATATATATATATATATATATATATATATATATATATGTATAATAATAATAATAATAATAATTTATATTGATGAATTTTTGTTCAATGAAAGTATATGATTACTTGTGACATAAAAATTGTCAGTATTATAAACATGCAGCAATATTGGAATATTGGATGCTTATAAATTTCTCTGGGTTAGGGAAATTATTGCTTCCTTTCTGTTCATAATGAACCCTATATAATATATTTAAAGCTTTTGTTTTTATAGTTCAATAATGATTAACCATAATTGTTCGAGAAGCCAGCCAAAGATACCATAAATTAAAAAAAAAAATTGCACAAAAGTGACGAACTTAAATATTCCAGCATCTGAAAGCATGAACTCACTTTCTACTTTTTTTTGCCTTACTCCTTTCATTTGCATGTAATAAAATGGTGAAATATTTTTTCGTAATTAGAATCTGTTTAGACATTTATTTTATTTTATTTTTCTCTCTTTAAGAGGTATTGACTTCACTATAATTTTCATTTGTATACTTTACAAAAATTGGAATTTTTTTTTCTCAATCGTATCCAAAATGTGGTCAAATTATTCATAGTTTATAACGAAAGATATGTATGATACTTTCGTTTTTTTATATGATCGAAGAACAAGACAGTCATAGGATTGAAAATGGTAAGTGATTTTAAAATTTAAAATTTTGAAATTAAAGAATAAAAATTGTGCCAAAAAAATCGAAAGATCAAACCTACAGACAATTAGTATTAAGAAAAAAAGTAGAGAGAAATTACAAATTTGGTAAAATGTAAAACCCAAAATTATTTTTTTTTTCTGGAAAATCTTACCCTAACCTATCTTATTAGCAAAAGAAACTAAGCTTCTTTTACCTAGTTTTACCCTTTCCCTAAAGTTTAAAATCACATCAATAGCCTCTTGTCTAAGGCACTCCCTAAAAAACATTAACAACAAAACCTAATTTATCACAAAGATGAAACTACTTGTCATGGTTTGGTTAGCTTCCTTCACATGTAACTTCACTGTTTGGACTGTAGTGAATAATTTATAACCAATTAATAATTGCGAGTTAAATATAGTTCTCTTCAACAACAAAACATGAATAAATGAACGTTATCTTTTTCCCAGTTTGGTTATCCTACCCCAACGTCATCGCACAACACTCTTTCTAATAAAATACATAGTCAAGTGGGCATGGGCCACATCTTGTTGGATTCTCAAGTTCCAACCAGGCCCATGGACCACCCATTTCTTGCCCTTATCTGGGAGACACCTACTAAGTGGGCCCCCATGGGCCCCAAGGGACCCACATGAGTATGGGTTTGATGAAGAAATCACAGCCGTTAAATCTCAGTCACACATAGGTCAGCAACACGAGACAAAGTCAACACTGTTAACATTGCATTACACTGTCTCTTTGTTAGAACCACTTGGCCACTTGATCATGATCATGTTGCATTTTTTTTAATATATAAATATATAACGTGATAAACTTAGAAAGAAAATTGTGTACACCACGTGTCCGAACAGATAAGGTCAAACTGTGGTATACCTGTTTCTTTGAATTATGGATTCTTACATTACCATTAATCACTGTTAATTAGGTAAAGTCAACTTAACATGTTATGTTATTAGAGTATAAGATCTTTTCATTTTGATATTTAAGTAAAAAAAGAAAAATCGTTTTATGCTGTAAGAGAGGCTAATTGAGTTATTGTAAACTCCTTAACGTAAGTTAAATAAAATGTATATTATCAAGCAATTTAGTTCTTCAAATCATGATAACACTTAAATTAATCGTTGAAATAAACAAAACAGAAAGTGGTGTTATATTTATAAATTATTAATCAGTTTAGTTTTTGAAATTGTAATGATAAAAAAACAGAACCCTAATTATAAATATTTAATTGAGCTTTCTTCTTTTATATTTGTAGCTATACATAAAAATACTATGTTTTGGTATACACGTTATTTTATCGTTTCTATGCTTATAATGTGATTAATAGAGATTGTGTTTTGTAACTGTTATTCTTGTAATGGTTTTATTCTCATAAATATGATAAATTTGATCGATTTAAATGACACATATAAAATTACTTACCATAAATATTAGTTATTATACTATAAAAGTTACCATAAATTTAATAATATTTTTGAATTTAATCGTTATAATAATTAATTTTGTAATTACGTTTTTTCATTACAGTCAAAATAGTTGATACACACCAGCATACGGATTGCATGTGTTTTCCTAGAGTTTAATTAAATATTTATAATGAAAACCCAATTTATTTTTAAAAATTATATATTTCTTTATTTGAAAGGTCAAGTTGACCCTTAATAGTTATTTTAAAAAGTAAATTAATGAATAATATATAAATAATAATCGTTTTCTATTTTAATAATTCTAGACATCAATTTGACCTAATATTATAGTCTGAATATTAATAGGCAATTTGACTTCAAAATTATTTATGATGCAAACATTGAGTTATGATGAGTGCGCTTGCATCTCATACTGTGTTTTGACCAAGTTTTGTGGAGACTTTCACAAATAGTTCCCAGTATTCAGGAATTGCATGTGCTTGTGACTCCTCATTTTTTTTTCTTCTTATGCTCCTTTTGGTTACAAGAAAGAAACACAAGAAAATAGAAGTGAAATTATGTTCAATAAATTTTTATAAATTCAATTAGACCTAACTCATTTTTGTATATAATATTAAAATATATTTGACGAGTAACAGGTCATTGACAAATTAAGTATATTAAAATATATCAGACTTTTGTTTTTTTTTTTCTTAACTATCTTACTGTTATAAAAGAATATAGATATTTAATTCTTCTATTTCGAAAATTCATGACTTCGAGTTTGTTTATAGTTAGTTTTTTTTACATGATAACTAATTAAATATTTTTTATGATATTTTACGTAAATATGTTAAATCCAGTATTCAATTAAATCAAAATAAAATAAATAAAAACATGCTACCATGAAATTTAGTAAAAAATTAAGGATTTTTAGAATAGGAAGATCAAATATTTTTATTTTAAAATAGGAGATAAAATCATGGTTGGAGTAAAATAAAGTGACCAAAATTGCATTCAGGCTTTTTAATTATTTAAAAATAACCATAACGTAAGTAATTAACTTAGCTACTGTTTAAAATTCTGTATTACTTGAACTTTTTTTTATATTCTTCTTTTTTAATTTTTATTGACACTTAACATATCTATATAATAAAAAAAAACTTGTTAATTAACAGAAGCGGAATGAATGAGTGTTTTACATAGTATTTTTTTTTTCTTTGAAAATTGTTTACCTAGTACAAAATTAGTAATATTTTTATAGCACTTGTTGTAATCAATTAGCAATGAAATATTTGTACCTAGGTTATGCAAAAGAAGAATCATGCGTCTGTATGTAAATAATGTTAAATTTTCTGAGGCACAGCTACATTGATCGATAACTAAGTTAAAAGAAAAATCCAAAGCCAACACCATCTCTAATGACATAAGCCTCTGCATGTACCATCATCAAAGTCCAAAGAGTTAACTCTCTCAACAATATTAAAATACTAACCAATTCATGTTGCACATATTCTTTTCATTTATTTGTTAATTTTTATAGTATACATTTTTGGAAATATTTATTTAAAACCAAGAAGATAACAAAAAATATAGTTACAAAAACGGAGCAAGTATCAAATTATGTTTAAATTATATATAAATCATTCTTTCTTTAATTACTAAAACCAACAAGATTAAAAAGTAATTCTAAATTTGTAGCTGTTACTTATTTTAGTCTTATATTATTTAAGTTTTTTATTATAATATTAACAAATGTTCAACTATTTAAATGATAAAAAAAACTTCTAATTTTTAAAAAATCCTTATTAAATTTTAAACATTTTATAAACTTGAATATTTTTAATTAATTTTTCTTAAAAAAATTATTTTATTATTTTTAAGCAATATTCTGAATTTGATTTTTGTCGCAAAAGGATAATAGGATCGTTATTCGTTTTACTTCTTTAACTTATTCAGTAAATAAATATTTTCTTTCTTTAAGAACGATTTAACTAATAAATTTGAAGAAATAAGTAGAAAATAAATAAATTAATCGATAAATTAAAAACAAAAAGATGAAATAATATTCACATTGTTCAATTAACAACAACATCAGAGAGTAAAATATTTAGTCAAAAACAAAAATATTTTAATAAAAATCAATTAAAGATATCTAAATATAAAAAATTTCTAAATAATAATTAAAAGTATTTAAATTTAAAAGATTCTTCAAACCTAATTAAATGAATTTATAAATATAGTGAAAGAATTTATTTGAGAGACTTTTTAAGTTAGCTAAACTTACTGTTAAATTAGAAGCAATTAGATCTAAGACACCATTTGCTAAAAAATTGTATTTTCTTATTCTTTGTATGTTTTAGGTTGTTAAATTAAGTTACCTATAAGAAAAATTTAGGTTGTTAAATTAGGTTAAGATCATGAACAGAGAAGCCGACATAACAGACTTGAGGAAACTACACGTGGCAGCCAAAGTTTGACACACACGTATAGGTGTACTGTATAAAGATGGATAAGAAGAGCAGCATCGTAGAGTGTACCACCTTAATCCCTCACCACTTCCCATACGTATCTATACATGTACATGTACTCGTCGTATGTGGTGGGACCCGTATAAACCCAAACAGTGTTTTCTACACTCTACAATTCATTTTGAAAGCTGTGACATTATTTTAATTTGATTAGAGTCGTTCCATTCCGATATTGGATGTATAACAACTATTAAATAATACAATTTTTTATGGTGAAATTCCTTATTGAAGTTTTGGTTTCTGACAGAATAATAGGTTAAAAAAAACATTATTTTGATACTAATTTTTACAAAATGTATCATTTTAGTTTTGTTAGATCTTTGCCATACATCATTATTTTGTTAAAAGTTTAACCTGGTTTACAATATTAATTTTTTTTACATACGAAATATTTTTTTATGATAAAATTATGATTTAAATAAATATTATGTCATAGTAAATTTGAATTTTTAACTTGGTATTAAATAAAAAATTTTAATACTTTTAATCGGTTATTATATTTTTTTTTATTTTTTAAAAGATTTTTATAGTTTAATTTCATCATACTTAAAAGTTAATTTTGTAAAAATGAGTTAAATTTAAATTTATTTTTTAATATTGTATAAGAGTTTATAACGTAAAATTATATTATCCGTTATTAAGTTGTTATTAAACTATTTATTTATGATTACACGATATGTACATATTTCGACATAAAGAATATTTGTTGAAGATTTCATATAAATTAAGATCATATCAATATAATATTATAATAAATGAGTTCTATTTCGATGATCATGACATTTCATTTATTTTTCGTTGTTAGAAAAAACAATAATAACTTTTTTATAAATAATTTCTCGACACCAACAATATATTTTATCATAATTATTTGCATGTGTAAATCTGTAATTAAAATTAAGAAAAAAAAAGTATTGAAGGTGGGTTGTATGTATAGGTAACATCTGTGATATGTCGATTCAATATATTATTTAGTTTTTTTAGTTCATATAAGATAAAGATTGATAAAATTCACATGAGAGAAAGTGTTCAATGGTTATATTGAAATATTTGTGTTTTCTAAATATGATAGTAAATTAAGAGTAAGGTTAAAGAGAATAAGAATTTATTATACCATTGTGTACATGAAGCATGATGTGAGAAATTTAGAAAAAATGTTAAAGAACAACTATGGAAGATTAATGTAGAAGAAATAAGTGTGAAATTGTTGTTGTGCATTATACTTTTGTTTGATAGGGTATTATATATTGTGTCCGATGTAATGAAATGAATTTTTATATTTTTTTATTATGGGTGTAATTTATATTGAGCCCATATTAAATTATTATGATTTTATTGAGTTGAGCTACTTTTATTCTAAAAAAATGGATTAAATTGAAAATTAATATATGACTAAATTGGATAATTGGAAGTTAATGTTATAGTTTGTGTTTTATTTTTTTAATTGGAAATTAATGTGTTGCTAAATTACTTTAATTCTTAAGAAAATTAACTAATAAAAAATTAATTTGTATAATCAGTATCATCCAAATTATTATATCAATTATTTGATATAAATAGTCATAATCAAGCATCAAATTAATAATTAAATTAGTGTTATTAATAGTCATAAACCATAATATCTTAAATCTCATAATCTCATGTCTTTTAGAAGTTTACCTTTATCTTATATTAAATGCCACTAAAAATACTTATTACAAAAACTCTAAGCATAGATTTGTCTACCCTTGATGTAATTGATGATGTCATGTGATACAAGCAAACAAGTTAACAAATCTTATTAAACACAAACAATACATATCTTATTCCTAGTATATTAGAGTTGATATAACAATTGAAGTGGATGGGTTGCCTCCAACATAAAAAATTATAATCCGTATATGTCTTAAGTCCTTAAAAATTAGAGAAAATAAATATTTTTTTATTCAGTTGATAATGAATTTATCATCATTAAAGAGGTAATTTCTAATATATGTAATGTAGATAATGTGATTTCTCTTATTAGATTCTTCATTGGTTTAGGCATTATTTCATCCTTATACTTCATTAACTTTTATTTTAAAGTCACAACAATACTTATAACGTAAGAATTTATACATTTAAATATTATTATACTAGGTTTTTCCCTAGCTACTAAAATGATGTTATTAAAAGTCTCACTCAAATATTTTATAAGAATATCACATTTAGGTTAGGTTTATGTGAGGAAACATATTTGCAATAACTTGACAATTTATCTAGCAATTCCAGCTATATATACCAAGCACAATATACTTATATTTGACCTCATTCATTATCTGAGTCAACTTAAACTTATTACTAGTTTCAATTTTGTGTAGTTAACAATTTATGGTTACCCATTTACACCATGTACTTTTGTTTCAAAGCATTCAACTTACATGTATGTTTTTACATGTCTTATATTTTAAAAAAAAAGTATTACAACACAATTCAACCTTCATTTACTATATTTTCTTGTTTTCTACACTTTACCATTTAGAAGTGCATATTCTACTATATTCTTTTTGAATTTTTCCAAAGATGCAAAATTCATCTGAACTTTAAATTCAAATCTTTACTTGATTCTTCTCTTTTAAATCTTGAGAATATGTTTTCAGCATTCTCAATGCTTTTACATGTTAATTTCTCACTCTACAATTCTTTATTAACATAACCATCAATAATGTCATATGTTGATTCCTCACTCTACAAAATCATTATCAATTTCTTCAAGAACATTGTTTTTCTTTTCAACTAGACATCAATAAACTCATCATCCTCTTCTCCTGCTAATTTTTTCTCACCTTCTTAAAATAAAACTATCTACATTGTTATCTTGTTGCAATGTCTCTACTTGAGCATCCACGACCACCTTTAACATACAACTGATCCCATTGCATTTTCTAGTAAATTATTCTTCTTTATCTTGTGTTAACGAAACTTATTTCATTCTCCTTCATCCAAAATGATTTTCATTTTTTATTTTCTGCCCATAAAAAAACTATCATTTTGATTTGTCAAAATAAATAAATAAAAAGTTATCTTTTTTATCTAGTAACAAACATATTTCTTTATTACTTCATCTAACTAACAAGATGCACAAGCATGTTAGTAAAACATGTAATGTTGATAGGACATCATAACACTCACGTTAACATATAAACGGTAAAATCAAACAACATGAATCTTAAACATATAAAAAGTATAATGAATATAAAAAATAAATAAAAGTTTTCATAAAATACTCAATTAAAAAAATTAAATTTATTAAAGGATTGAAACTCATTTAAGTTTAAAAGTATAAAAAAATAATTAAGAGATAAAATATGTCATGAAACTTAAATGATTAAAAAAATCGTTTTCCAAATAGAAAATAGCATTATCTACACCAACTTTAGTACAAATTCTTAACCAAAATTTTATATGTAGAATTAAATTTTTAATTATTTTACGTGATAATTCGATCCTGTAAGTTGGTTTTAAAAATATTTATTGTAAAAACTTGTTTTCATGCTTTGATTTAAGTATTTGAAATAAAAATATAACTAAATTTAATTTATATTTAAACTTTAATTTATTTAATTATTTAAGTAATGTATGTGTGGGTTGTGACGTCTCAAAACATAATTATAAATAACAAAACTTACAATATATATATATATATATATATATATATATATATATATCAAAAGATCAGTAAAAGAGAACTTAATTATAATTATATATATGTCAAAAGTCTAACATGCTAAGGATCATGTATATAAAAAAATTAGAATAATATAATTTCAAAATTCAAAATCTTGGAACACATTTCTTTTCTTTACTATTAGTTCGTTTGCATTGACATTTGCATTTTTTTTTTATCATTACGTGATCATTACATTTATAACAAATAATAACAAACTATGTTTAGGAAGAATAATAATTTAATTGTCATCCATTTTCGCATATACATACTTACTAACAAATTTGAAATCATGCCCGTTTCTCATTTCATATTAAAAATCTCATACATGTTTCTATCTCAAAATATTAAATTATTTATCTTTATATATAGATAACCAAACATATAACCATCAATATTATAATAATAAATAAACAGAACATGTTTTTAACCACACACAAAATTATTTAAACATAGTTTCTCAATTAACTGATATTTTTTAAATAATTTAGACGTTGTTCTCAATCCTCTTCCCACTCAAATATCGTTTAAGTAATTGTTTTTTTTTTTTCTATATGACGAAATACCTCGCTCCTTTATTTATTGGAAGATTAAAATATATATAATAATGTTTTTCTAAATTTTTTTCTATACATCCGTTCAAAATCTGCTAATACAATCAATATCTATTCAATATAACCAATCATATTTCATATTATTAAATAAAAATAAATATATAATAAAGATATACAATAATCACAATACTCCCTCAAGTTGGAATGTGAAGATCTTGAATGCCTAACTTGCGGAGTAAAAATTAATATTATTATTTTCTCAATTTCTTGATAAAAATATCTGCAAGTTGCTCATTGGTGGGAACAAAACTGGGACGAATATCCCCAAGAACAAAGGCATCACGACCAAAATGACAATCTACTTCAATGTGCTTGGTTCGATCATGAAAAACTGGATTCTGAGATATGTGTAAAGCAGCTTGACTATCACAATGGTCCGGTCAATTCTTTTCACACTGTGGCACAGTTATATGAACCTTCTACGACTCTCACTACCTGATAATCTTTATCTATATGATTTCAATGTACCAATAGAGTCATGATATCTTTATTGATCAAATTCACAAACAATGCATATTAAGTAATCTCAACATGGTATCTCCTTTCTTGAAGATACTATGTCTCGATCATCATTTCACACCATTCATAATTTATCATACGTCATCCATTTCATTTTCATAAACTTAAGAATTAATCCAACATATATATACTCATAAACTTTCACTTGAATTTCACACAATTCATCACACAAAAACTCAAAACAATAGCTTTTATCAATATATACATACATAAAAGTATAAAACTTAAGAAATCAATGACTAAATTCATGTAAAAGTAAAAGAGAATAAATGCAGTAGTCCAACCTAAGAACATTTATCCCAAAATGCAACCAGAGTCGAAAAACTGTGGATAACATCTGCACATGAAAACTCAATTTTTCTAATATTTTTGAAAACATACATTTTCACAAGACTTGACCATTTATCTACTTCAACGTCTATCAAACTATCATCAAAGAACTTCTTTAACATCATAATAACATAGATTTGTCTCTATAAATTTCAAAATCATTTATCAATCAAATAATTTAAAGTCTCAGACATAGATGTACAATTTCACAGTCAAGTCCTATAAAAAAGTTTGGAATTGGTAACCACATCACCCTTACATCCAGGTTTTCTAACCACCTAAGTTTTTATGTAGAATTAAAACTAACTTGTATAAAACACAAAATCTAGCTTCCTTACTTGAGTTCACATATAGTTCAAAAATCCCTAAAAATCATATGGATAACCTAACCTACACCACAAAGACATAATCAACGATCTAACCACATCACCAAAATCATGAACTAACATAGACTAATATTGAAAATAAAAACACCACATGCAAACAAAATCTACCTAGGTAAACAGAAAACTCATTCAGATTTTAAAAGAGAAATGAGTAAAAATGAATTTACTTTAGACAAACTTGTGATCAGACAGTCTTACTCTAATCACTACCAAAAATTCAAAAGTGGACTCTGATCGTCAATATGATGAACAATGAATCAAAAATCTAAAAAAATAAAAAATATATATTCTAAATAGGAAATAATTATATTAAAATAATACTTGAATAACTAATTTTTTATTTAAAACTTTCCACGGTTTAAGTGTTATTCTAATTATATTATTTTTATTCTTTAATTATTTGCTATTTTCTACATACGTATAAAATTAATATTATATATACTTTATCTTTTTACTTTATGTATCTTCTCACATTAAAGAAATGAAACTAAAATAACTTAATGATTATACGGCCTAATTATAAGTAATAAAAAGATTAAAAGTCAAGTATAACTTTAAATATTATCCCACAACCATCTTGCAGTGTAATTCAAATAATGTTTTCAATGAGCTTTGCCTTTTTTAATATCAAATTCCAATGAATCACTCTCAAGGAAAAATACATATTTTAAATAAAATTAAATTATATTAATCATTTTTTAATTGACATAGACGAGTTAATTTAAATTATATTTGACTATAGAGAAAATACACATTTATTATAAATATTTAAAATATCAATTAATAAAATTAAATTTTTATTTGACTTTTAAAATAATTAATTACAAGTATATTGACTATTTTCTCCAACGTAAGTATGAAACATTTGACACAAGAGTGAAATTCATAAACTATTAAATAATTTCTTTTTCAACTGGCATATACAAAGTCTTTTTAAAAATATATTTTTTTAAATATTTATTATATAAGAAGTATTTTTAAAAATGATTAAATGTATTTAATAAATTAAAGTCAATGTTTTTTAGAATATTGAAGCTAGCCGTCTATGGCAAGTTCAATGAATCTTAGTTTATTCTCTTAAATGAAAGATAAAATCTGGACATCATTTTTATTTTATAGTTTTTTTTCAGGTTTATTTTAATTAAAATTAATTTTTTCGACAATTTGTGAAAAAAGTCAACATAGAAATATAATTTTAATTAACGAATAACACTAAAAAAGGTAAATAATTATATGTAAGATTTTCCCTAAATGAAAAGAAGAGACTTGTTATTTTTTATTATTAAAAATGTTATTATTCGCATTCCACTTAATACTCTAGTTCTAGAAAAAGAAGAACTTGTTTTTTTTTAACTAATATTTTAAATTACCAATTAGGCAATACATATTTTTCCTAATACACCATTCACTATTTAATGTAGAGAGTGAGAAAAAAAAGACACAAAGGAAACATTTATCACGTTTCTTAAATATTTTAATTTACTTTTTGCATAAAAATGAAATATTTATTTAATAATGTACTAAAAATTAGTACAGCATTTAATGTTACAATAATCATATTAAAATAACACATCTAATAAATTACAGTAATTAATTCCCTATATAAAATTTATACATTAAATTAATACTTGTAATAAAGTCATGGCATAAAAAATGAAAATATGAATTAAACTGTCTGAAAAACTACTTTATTAATTATATATTAACTGTATTAAAATAATACCTAATGAATTCACAATATAAAAATATTTATATATTAAAAGTGATACTTCTTTTAAGTTTGGCCTTCTAGAAAACAATAAATCATCTTAAGGTCCTGTGATGTAATAACTGTAAGGTTAGATTACAAAATTGCCCTTTACACGTTTTGGTTATTTTTTATTCTTATCAACCTGACGGTAAAGGTAAAACTGCTTTATTACCGAAACAGTAGGTTGCAGGTAACCAATCTACCTAGTTATTAAGGAATTTTAAAAATATGAAATGATTAAAATAGTTATTTATTTTTACTTTCATTTTTTTATTTATAACTAGCCAAAACACATAGAAACATGTCTGTATTTTTTATAAGGCCGTTTTATAACTTTTTATACATTTTTTATTTTTTATTATTTATAATTTTATTTATTATATAAAATAAGAAAATTAAATATATATTATATTATAATTATGTCATGATAAGAAAATTTCATTATATAAATTTAAATTTGGTTTAAATATGTACAACTTAATTATATGTAAAATATAAATAATTAAAATTTACTTTACATGAGAGTGTTTTTTCATTATTTTCTTTTATATATATATATATATATATATATATATATATATATATATATATATATATATATATATATATATATATATATATATATATATATATTGTTACAAATAAAAATATCCTTAGTCGACTAATTATTTGAACTCCTAAAATTCACGTAAAATAATGTCTGAAACAATAACATTTCACAACATCAGGTACTAGAAGATAAAGATGAACAAATCAAAGATAACCCTACACACCCATAAAAAATTATTTTACCAAATGCATGCAAATAGGGTGTTTGCATATATTGATTTGTGGGAAAGAAATATTTAGCTCAAATATTACGTTTAATTGTAATTAAGTTTGGTTTTAATTATTTATCTTTTATTAAAATCATTCTAATAAAATATAATATAATATAAAATGATCATAATTTTTTAGCGATCGATATATTATTTTTGTAAATATATTAGAATTTGATATTTTTATGCATTCTTACTATTTTTAGTTGAAATATCAATAAAATATATAGTTATGTTTTGAAGATAATTGTTCAGTCTGTATAGGTTAACTGATGGAAACACCTATTAGAAGTTTATGTATTTTTTTAATTAATAATTGTTAATTAATAATTCACAAATTAAGTAGGTTGATTTTGTTTCTAATATTGAATTAAATCATTGAGATTTATGCATGAGATTTATTGAACTAAATAATTACTTAAACGGTAAAAATGTTATTATAAAAATAAGTTGTTTGATTTACTTATAAAAGAACACTTATAACTATTATTGGATTCTCTTTATTCAAATTGTGTTATATCGTTTGAATAATATTGAAAGTAATATTGAAACAAACGATAAACTAAATTAAAATAAAGTAAAGTTTGTTCTAAATTTCTATTAATTCAAATTATCATTAGACAATAAATAGTTGAGTTTCAGTATATAACTTGAGAAAAAAGCAAAAACTAAAAATAAATGATATAAAATTTCATTACTTGAATGATCAATTGTCACTTAAATAATCAATCACTACTTAAGTAATAAACTTATAATTAAGAAAATATAATTATAGTCTCATTCACATTCAAGTTTTGACTCTTAATTTAAATGAAGAGAGATATCGCTTATACATTCAATTGATCACTCAAAAAATAGTCTTTTATACTTAAAGTTAAATTCCTTATCTAAATATTATTTGAATAAAAGTTCGATGCTCAAATGAAACATATTCAAGTTAACAAAATTTATAAAAAATTCCAAAACTAATTTTGTCCAACTCAACCATTCTAAAAAGTTTAAAATACTTTTTTATACTCATTAAAAACACAAATTACTAAGAATAATTAATAATACTCATTTTGATATTCTAAACTATTCTCAACTTCAATGTAAATTCAATATTCTAACAAAATTAATTTTAATACAAAACTTGTCAATTTATTATAAATATTAATCGTATACAGATCAACAAAACAATTATAATGTGAACTAACATTCCTTGCCTATATATTTCCAATTCAAATATAATAGTTATAAAGAGTTAGAGAATTTTTTTCAAAATTCCTAAAGACTTAACAGAATATTACAAAACAAAATCAAATTTCATTCATGAGTAAAAATAACTGATAGATTCCTTTTTCTCATTTGACCAAACAAAAAATTATTCCAAACACTAACAAATTGGAATTTAAAATTTTTAAGATAAAAAGCACTTTAAATTAAAATTTGGTTTGATAAAAATAATCTCAAACATGTTAGTTGATGAATGGTTGAATTTGATAAAGAAAAATAAAAGTGAACAAGAGCGAGTTTGTTAGAAGAAGAAAAATAAATTAAAAAAAAATGTTAGAAGAAGAAAAAGAAATTAAAAAAAAAAACAAAGAACAATAAAATTGAGACCCATGAATTTAAAAAAAATTGTTATGTTTTTATTTTTATGCGTCTTGATAACACTTTTTTTATAATATTTCACCTCTTTAATTGTCACTCACATATTATTTTGATATTTTTAAATATTTATTTGAATATAGTTCTATTTGAGACATTACTATACAACTTTGGAAGGAAAATTTGAATTGTAGTTGATCAAGTCTCTTCATTAAATTAAAGTCTTGTTGTCTTTGTTCTAATTAAAGCACACTAAGATATCTACGGTTTTAAATCATGTTATTATTACAAGATATGTACTATGATTATCAATGACCAACTGAATGTATCTTAAAAACATCACAGAGTATTAAAGAATAAAATTATTTCTAATCAATTTACTGTTATAAAAATCTATACAACCTTGGAAATAGTTATGTAACTGTTAAACAGAGTTATAAAAAAAATCGAATTTATTATCACAACAAACTTAGAAATGGTAATGTAAAAGCAAAGGGAGTTACAAAATAAAATAATTATTTCTAATCATTTTACTATCATGAGAATTTACATATATATAGACAACATAATCAAAGATCATCCCCCTCTGGAATTTAAATATCATAAATAACTATACCCAGAGAAACGAACAAATATTTTGTCTTCATCTTATCATCATTAAAATCTAGATTATCATAATAATGTATAGATTTATAATTACTATTATTCATTCCCCCTTTCAACTTCATTTTTCATAAATTTAATGAAATTTTTAAATTACATTTTTTAAAATCATTTAATATGATTAATAAATTTGTATTTTCAACAACCCTTAAGTGAAATTTGTGGCACCATAAGTAGCCTTACATTTAAAATCAATAGAAAATAATATATCTTTTATCTATATCACGAGAAATCTCTTCATCACTCACCAACCGTTTTCCTATCCCAAGCATGCATTGTACACACGTAACTGCTAATTATTCACTACCAAAACAGTCTTCTCTAACATGCAAAATCATAGGTAATCCATTCCTTTGTGTTTTATAGTCTACAATTTTCTCATCTTCCTTGTCTAATGTAATAAACTGCAAGAGAAACTTGTGTTTGGCACGTGTGCTCCACGACCATGATCAATGCTGACAGCACTGCCAGTTAAAACATCAACCTTACCGTTTACCTTTCCACACAAGAAGAATCACCTGTTGCCACTGTCAGGGGCAAAACGGTAACACTGCGCCCACCCAGAAAAAAATTCATTTTTTTGTGTATATATACTAGTATACAGCTCCCACCTCACACCAAACTCAATTATACAAAACCCTGAAGAAAGACAACAACCATTGTTACTTTCCATTGATTGAGCCAAAGCTTTGGCTTTTCTCGGATAAATTTCCATTGGGTACAAGAAAGTCTCAAACTTTCACCGAAAGAGCAAGGATCTGAGATGTGTGGAGGTGCGATTATCTCCGACTTCATTCCGGCGGGGCCGGCCGGCCGGTCCCGGCGCGTGACCGCCGACATCCTGTGGCCAGATTTGAAGAAGCGGTTCTCAAACCCGCTGCTGGACGATGATTTCGAGGCGGGGTTCAGAGAATTCAAGGATGACTCTGAAATCGAGGATGATGATGATGAGGATGAGGATGTGGACTTCATGGTGCTTGGTGGGAAGAAGCCCTTTGGCTTTTCTCGCCCCAACAAGACTTCTAAGTCTCTCTCTCGTGGTAACTTTACTTGATCATCATCCTTTCAGTTTTTGGTTATGTTTTTTTTTTTTTACTTCTAATCTGGAGTTGTGGTTTCGGTGTTGACATACATACATTCCTTGCTTCGGTGCTTTGGATTTCTTTTGGTTGGTGAGTGATCGAAAAGTTATGGCTTTTTCATGCATGTGCCGTTTTTGAAACAAAAAACTGTCGAAGAAATTTATTTTTTTAACAAAAAAAATGCTTTTGATGTATGGTTTTCTGGGATTTTTTTTTCTTGTTTTTGGAGTTGGCCTGGCATGGGGGATTTCATTGAAATCGTTCTGGATCTTGTGAGCGTTGAAGAGATTTATTTGCTTTATGGAATTTATTTGAAAAAAAATAAAGGAACATTCTTTGTAATTATTTTGGGATTACATCAATGGACTTTAGAGCCGTATGTATCGGGATATGATTTTGTAGATCCAGTTGGAGTTAGTTTCAGTTGCTTGTTGAACCATCTCATACAAAGGTGCAATTTCTATAGGGCTCTTTATGATAATTTTGTCATTTCGGTGAAGTTAAGTTTTGCACTCCACCTTGTTGTAAAGCTTTTTGAGTTGGGTAGTTATCTTTTAGAGTTTTTTTTCTTCTGGAAGATAAAAAAATCTAGGAAAAAAAATCTTTTTTTTTGCCTTTGTCTGGGTGTTTTAAGCATAGCTCAGGATCATTGACTAGACCAGTGCAGGAAATCATTTGCATGTGCCTTTGGGACTGATTTTGTCTTTGAAAAAATTGAGGATCCTGATATTTCTGCTACAATCTGTTTCATTAATTGTTCATTGGTTGATCCAATTTTGGCATTTCATTTAGTATTGCTAGTTCTTATACTTCTTCTTTGGTCATTGATCTGCTAAAGTGGTTTCCTGTTTGTGGGCTAAATAATGTTTGCTTGATTTAGATTGCTCGCTGATTAATCCATGAAATTGAATGATTGTTGTTTAAACTCATCATGTTGTTGTATTGTTATTACAAGCTGTGCATGTTTCTCCATTATCGTTACTGTTTTTTCCTTTTACCTTGTGCTGTTGTCTAATAGATCCGAATAGTTTTGGTAGAAATGGGAAAATAGATGCCAATCTTTGTATATGTGTGTTTTTGGTATGTGATATATTTTTTTAATATTGTCTATTTTGTTATTTGCATTTGTATTGAAGGATCATCAACTGTGAAATCTGTGGAATCAAAGGGGCAAGCTGAGAAGTGTGCCAAGAGGAAGAGGAAGAACCAATATAGAGGAATTCGCCAGCGTCCATGGGGAAAGTGGGCTGCTGAGATCCGTGACCCGAGAAAGGGGGTTCGTGTCTGGCTTGGAACCTTCAGCACTGCTGAAGAAGCTGCAAGAGCTTATGATACTGAGGCAAGGAGGATCCGTGGCAAGAAAGCCAAGGTGAATTTCCCTGATGAGCCTTCACCTGCTTCTTCAAAACGCCTTAAGGTGAATCCTGAGGCTCAGCCATTGAAGGCAAAGTTCAACTCTGTGAAGCCGAAAATGAACCAGATGTTCAATTTTGGTGACAATCTTGAGGACTTCTACAGCCCCTTGGATCAGGTGGAACAGAAACCAGTGATTAACCAGTTTGTCAACCCTGGTTCATTCACTGGAACCGGAGTTCAGCTCTCACCTGTTACTCCACCTGCTGATGTTACTGCTTATTTCAGTTCTGAGCATTCGAGCAATTCGTTTGATTATTCTGACCTTGGATGGGGTGAGCAAGTCTCAAAGACTTCTGAAATCTCATCCATGCTTTCTGCTGCTACTCCTATGGAGGGTGCTGATCAGATTCAGAGGAAAGACACTCAAGACATGATATCAGATTCTGCAAAGTCACTTTCTGAGGAGCTTGTAGACATTGAGTCTCAGCTGAAGTTCTTTGATGCCCCTTTGTTTGATGGAAGCTGGGGTGATGCTTCATTGGCATCTCTGCTAGGCAGTGATGTAACTCAGGATGCTGGAAACCCTTTGAACCTTTGGAGCTTCGACGACCTGCCATCAATGGCAGGCGTTTTCTGAGCAACATTGTCTCTCCCTTTATGTAAATAAAGCTACAAGGTAGTTACTTTCTGTTCCCCTCTGATGGTGGAACCATCCCTGCATGATTCTGAATGTAGATTATTGTTATTATTATTACTATTATTGATTAGTGTATTGGTTTCAGGAATCGTGGTGGTGGTGTTGGTGATGATGGAGTCACAGCAAGGAACCTGCTGAAGAACATGTGTTATGTATTCTCTTGTAGCTAATGCAGTATAGATCTCTATAGGTTTTAGGTATCCTTTGTGAACTCAAAAACCTCGTTTTCTGGGGATTTTCTGTTTGATGTCCATAAGGATTTATGTTATATATGGCCTGAGATACACTTTGACTGCTGATATAGTTGTTATATTAACTTGCTTGTTTTCAATGTGGTACTTTGATTATGATTTCAAACGACCATTTGTTCAATGCTTTGTTTGGTGGATGATTTCATATCCCTGTCTTGCATTATTTGTTCTGTTGGGGAGTGTTACTTAGTTTTGAAAATTTAGGTGTGAACCAAGTTTTACTAATCAAGATTGTTATATTTTCTAAGATCTTTTGAATCTAAGAATTGCATATGTTTGGAACATTCAGTATTTTGAGTTAAACAGGGTAATTATCTGTAATGAAACAAAAAGATTTTTAGCCGACATGTACAAATTACTAACAAACTGTTCTTACACTCTATTCTTACACTAAATAATAATTTCGTCTATTGCAAAATAGTTTTCGACCAATTTCAATGTTTTCTTGAGGTTCAGGTAAGTGTTTTCAGCCAATTTCATGATTTTTATCGGGTTGAGCTAAAATTTATCAGTAGGTTGACGTTTTTGTTTTACTTTATACATTTACTATAAATTTCTTGATTTTTGACCAGTCAAACTGTGGCAGCGGAAACACTTAAACTAAGCTAGCATTTAAGAAATTTCAAAGGTGGAATGTCAAAGGTTTTTCTTTTTATCAGTCAAAGGTTTGTTGTATCTTCGGAAAGCATAAAGAAAATTAAATTATTTTTAAATGTTATTTGCAGCCTTTATTATGGATTTTAAGAATTGCATAGCATTTGTTTTGTGTTTTAATATTCTCATGGCATTTATCATTGGTTTTAATATTTCAAAGCTTTATTTATATGTTTGAATATTGCAAGACATTTATGATTTGTTTTAATATTTCATGGCATTTAATACTTATTTTAATATTTTAAAGCCTTTATTTTTGTTTTAATATTTGCATAGCATCTGTTGTTTTTTAATATTTTTATGATATTTATAATTTGTTTTAATATTTTCATGGCATTTGTTATTTTTTCACTATTTTCATAGAATTTACTATAAATTAGTATTTGCAGATCCTTTGTAATAGTTCTATTAATTTTTTAAATATTTTAAGAAAGTAAAAATATTTATTTATTTTCTTGTGTTTTTTCATAAAATATTTAAAAAGTTTATAAAAATATGACATTGCTCTGTTTTCTTTTCTTATAAGTAAAGGGTCAAAAGTTTGAAAACAATGGAAAAAAAAATCTTGTTTGAAAGATTATAAAAAAATTATTTTATAGATACCTTTGTGTTTACATGAAAATCATAAAAATATATGATTATCTCATGAGATTATTTTATTTTATTTTTATAAATTCTTTAAGATAGCTTATGAAAAAAATCACTTTGAAATATTACCAAGGCCAAACATTCGGACTTTATGTATAGCTTTTCCTTTCATAGATTCATCGTGACTATACTCGCTCACAATGATAAATGAAAATTTTCTAATACATACATATATGAACAAAACAATGATGAATGAAAATTTTCTAATACATACATATATGAACAAAATAATATAAGTATTACTTTTATAAAAACAATAATAAAGTTAATATTTTCAATAAAGTCTGTTTGTTAGAACTGAATGTATAGTTTCTTTAATATAACTTATATTTTTATATATTTATGATAGTTTTTTTAAGTGTGACTAGTAGTTTTATTATATATTCCTTATACAATGGTTTATCGTGAATATATTTTTATAGTTTACTCGGTCATGTATATTTTAACCATTTTACATAAAATAACTAATTTTTCAAGCTCGTATATAGTTACTATTATTGTTTATATAATTTTAATTTCAACATCTAAATTTATATTTTAATTATTGAATATTTTTATTTTAAATAGGTAATTTTTTTATTATACTGAATTTAAATTTCTTACATTTATTAGCATGAAATATCTTTTTTCTTAATATATGGTACTCAACTGTGTTTCTTAAAAAATCCAAAATAGGTAATTTTCTTTTAATTTTAAAACGAGGCAAATATTATGGTATTTTTTAAGAAAAAAAAAAAAGAGTAACTTTCAATGTTCACTCTCTTCTCTCCAAGCTTATCATGTTTGAAGGACATTACCTGTGAGACATAGCATTAGTGAATACTTTAACTTCATAAAAGAAACACAAGTTCATAGGAGATCACGAACACACTTTTTGTATGGGAGGCAAAAGTTGAGGTGCAGGGAGCACGTGACACCCTCATCGGAAAACCAATATTAGGTTTACCCGTGTTACCAAGATTAGGTCACATACAATTCAACATCATTTTGTTTTGGGATTGCGAAACCTACCATGCTTTGAAATGCGTGCCCTCACTGCCATGTTCTTGTCACTGATGTGTCTGTGCCATTCCCACAGAATAATTTGCAGAAGCTTTCTCATCATTCACACACCTGTCAAATGACCTAAGGTATAGCAGGTCACCAAAAATAATAAATAGATTCCTATGTCCACATCTTTTTTCTAAGTTATGAAAAGTTAATATTTTAATAATTAAATTAATTTTTTTAAGTTACAAATAAATGAAATGCAAAAAGGTTATAGAAAACATCTTATGACTAATAAATTATACTGGTTACATGTAAAATTTACAACTATCTTCTTTCTTTGTCTTGTTTATTTACACTTTTACCTTGAGCTCATTTTAGTAGTATCTACAGTGAAATGCCTTGAAACTGTTAGGGAAATGAAAAGGAGTTTGAAATTAGTTTCTTTGAGGGTGGCTATGAAATTTCTGGTTTTGGTGAAGACCATTGAAAATTTTATGAAGTTGGGATATGAACTTGCTTCAGCTAACATGAAAAATCTAATAATAATAATACTATTATAAATATGAATTAGAATATGTTGATGATATTTATTTTTTCCCATTTATGATCAATGAGTGAATGAGTCTAGAAGAGAGAAGATGATTTGGGTAACGTCACATTATTGAACTAGAACTAGCTAGAAAGATATAATACTAACATACAAAATATAGATATCTATAATATTACAAAAAATTTAAATATTATATTTTTAAAAGAATATATAATATAAATCACAAGAAAACAAATTGATATCTTAATTTTATTTGGTCCAAACTAAATTATGATTGAATAACTTTCAATCAAGATATCCAAAATTCAATCATATTTTAATAATTAATATAATTAATCTTATTTGACTTTTTTTTAAATACTCACACTAAATATGTTAGTACAATTTTATCTTTGTCACAGAAAATAATAATATTTTTTTAACTCTTCACCACCTAAATTCTTATTTATATAATTAAATTATCAATGAAATATAAAATATTTTTTTCTTAACCATTTTCATGCTTAATACTATAACTTTTTATCTGATATAATGCAAACATCACAATACATATATAATCGTATGTTTTTAAATATATAATTAATTTAACATATAAATATAATTAATCTAGCACATAAATCATCGTTATAACAATCTTATTTTCTACAACTAACACTACTTGTTATTTTTTTATTATTAAAGATTATACATTATAACTATTTAAAATATTTAACTATAAATTATATTTTATTATTTTAAATCAATGATAATTGTTTTACAATAATTACTTAATTTTTTTCCTTTTCTTTTTTACTCTGTCAAACAAAGATTTAATAGATAATTCTATTTGGGAGAGATTATTGAAACCAAAGATTAATTAAAATTTACAACTGAATAATAGGCTATATGAAGTAATTAACCGAGTAATCTATTACTTTAAAGATATATGTTGCATAAATAAGAAATAAAGAAAATGGAAAGAGCATAAAAAAAGGCAATTTACCCTGTAATCGTCAAATATCATTATTTTGATACTTATATTAGTAATTTTCCAGAATGAGAAAAAATGCACACGGTTTGGAATGCGTTGAATTATAGCCATGAAAGAGTCACATTCAAAGTTCAAATATTACAATATTCTTTGAATAAAATCACAGTGGTGTTGAAAAACATCAGAGTGACAAGGGTGATTGAATTCCCCCACCTTAAAAATAATAAAAAAAAAGTTCAAATAAATTGCATGTGATCCTGATCCTGACAGACGCATCTTATAATTATACATTTTTTTTTTTTTTTGGTCAAACATAATTTAAGAGTTTTATTTTTCTCACCATGCCATAAATTTTTACATTTAAATATATTGGATGAATGAATGGACATAAGAAATGGGTTAGTCTTGGTTGAGTAACTTTTTAGCCCATGAGCTTAGTTGGATCAGATTTGTAAGTGGGCTTATAAGGCCTTTCTAGCTAAATTTCATGAATATTCATAGCTTATGAAACTAAATTGAAAATAGATAACTAAAATTTTAGCATTTTCTTTAGAAAATAATAATAATAATAATAATATTCTTAAGAAAGTTCAAGAAATATATCTACCAACTCAAGATACTATCTAATTCTGAAGGATCCATAAATTAGAGTGGTTTTTTTTAAGAGATTCAACACTTCAGCAGAACGAACAAAAACCATCCCTTCAAATAAAAACCATTAGAGTATATTTTGATAGAAATTTTCATAATTTTTTTATATGAGAAAATAAAAAATAAATTTTTTTTATCATAAGTTATATATGTGATAAAATATTAATATTAAAATATTTTATAAAATACATGTTATTTGTTTGCCTTAAAAGGAACCCACAAAATAAAAGAGTTTTCATTTCATATTTTGAAGAGGTTCAAATAATAACAAAAAAATTTGGATTTTATAGAAAATAAAAATAGAAAAATATAAAACTAAAAGCGAAACATGTTAATTTTATGGGAATTAAAAATATATTTAATTATATTAAAGAATTCACACCTAGTGAATTAAATTACATGATTTATAACCTAGTTCGAATTTTTGTCGAAAAAATAATCCCGTTTGAAGTTGAACAGATAATTTTTAATCCAAACTTTACTTTAAGACTTGAAAGAGTATTGTATCTTATTAACTAGAAACAGTAAAACTAACTTTATAGATGTAAAATGACTTAAAGATACTAGTTTATATAATATTTTTATTTTATAGAAGGTATATTTTTAAGTAGTAATATTGTTATTCTTAATTAATTTTAGATCTTTTTGTTTAAAATATTTATTAAAATGTCGTATTTTTTGTGAAGCTGAGTGTTTTCCCTAATTCAGAGGAGACAGAGAAAAAAATTATTAAAATATTAACGATAAAATATAGAAATCGGTTATTAATTATAACACCTATAATGCTATTTTATCATGTTATAATTTACTTATTCATCAAATACTTTTATTTTCATCAAACAGATTAAATAATGCAACACGTGTTCACATCAGTCTTAACAATCCGATTAAAATAATCTGTCTAAACATGTTTATAGTCAAAATTCAAAACTAATAATCGATCACGCGTCTAGCTAATTGTATGTGTTAGTTTGTCATATATTTCTTTTCATAAGTTTATTTTTTATTTCTTTTCTATATTATCAATTTATTTTTTATTAACTCTTCAACTGTTTTTTTTTTTTTTTTTTTTTTTTTTTTTTTTAAAAATTTTTT
>Ga0209700_104148_pt1 | contig 26566 bp, 13 predicted proteins | sample SiratroredBW_FD_187528 | JGI IMG/M metagenome (GOLD analysis project Ga0209700, IMG submission 187528) | Root nodule microbial communities of legume samples collected from California, USA - Siratro red BW (SPAdes) (version 2) | ecosystem: Host-associated > Plants > Roots > Nodule | place: USA... | reverse complement strand
ATTGATGTTTTGTAATTTTGGCCACAAGAAGAAAACTATTAGTGCCTCAACCAGAGAACCAAGAGAACATTTATTTGTGAATAGATATGTTTCACCTTTATATATATATATATATATATATATATACACACATATATATATGAAACTAATATAATGTGTTCCCAGAGCAATTTAACGGCACTTGGTAGATAAAATAATAAAATTAGTACGTTGGAATTTTGAGAGAAACAAATAACATACAGGGGTAGATTCTTCGAAGGACGCCCTTGCTCTCGAAAATGACAAATTTGAAGTTAATAGAGAATTGTCTCCTTGGAAAATCTTTTGAGGGTTGCGTCCTTCAGAGGGCCATCTGTGAACTGAAGAATCCGTTGATGTAACCCATATGTTATCATCATGCAAAGCCAAATTTAGAATAGGATTTTCCTCAGTACAGAGCAAAACACTCTCTCTTGTTTGCAGGTCTGTCAAGTATACCTAGACAAATAAAAGAGTTAGGAATCAGCAAACGAGCTTCACTATTTAAGCATAATAAAGAGACATTACATAAATTCATTTAATCTTTAATGGAAAACTGCACTCACTGAAAGATCTCTACCGCCACTATAAACATGACTAAATGTTGAAGTGCTGGCAAGAGCCCAAACAGAATCTGTATGAACTGCATAAGAATGAATACAACGTTGCTGACCAAGATCCCAAAGCCTATAACGAAAAATGCTGAGTTTAGTCAACCGTATAATAAAAAGAAATTATGATAACACCATATAGATGCACTACCTTATCATAGAGTCTGAAGATCCTGATATACAAAACCTGCAATAATAAATGGTAAAAAAATCTCAACAACTCTTGGGGAATATTACTTAATCTTACCTAACAACTTATGCAATGGAGATGCATGGCTATATGGAATATAAAGAAATCCAAACAACTTTTGATTCAGTATACATTGCCCATTAACTAGTAATCCACTAGGACATTGCCAATGAAAATGTTGGAATAACTTATTGTGAATACATAATTGCTAATATTTACCAAATTTTTGGAGAGCTTTGGAAAAATAAGCACATTATTTCTCCAAATTTAAACTAAACCAGACATGCTACTAATTATGTTTGTAAACAATAACATAATCATTGTAGAAGAAATGTCTTATAATTTGAATTTAAGATTTAACTCAACTCTACAAAATTAGGTGAGATTTTCCAAAAGGTTATAATCCCAGTTTAAGTCATATCTTTAGTTGATATGAGACCAAACCACCACTCTTCAAGATACAATTAAGACAATCTTTTAAGGTGAACTGAAAGTAATTACAATTAAGCCACTTTTCAATATTGTATCTTAAAATCGAATTTAGATCTAACTCAATATATAAAATCGACTAATAAAAGGACGATTATCAAGCTTTATGAGCTTTATTCAAGTCATATCTCCACTTTTGACATGAAAGTAAACTATCACCCTTGAAACTAAAATCAAAACATCTCCCAAATATACCACAACATAAGGTGGAATAGGAGTGATTGCAATTAAAACAACAGTCATAAGAATTATTTTTGCAACCGGAAGGGGATGGAGAAAAGATAGAAAAACGTGTTCAATCAACAAACCTGCCAGTACTATCCAAAAGTAAAGCCCTGATGTTATCTGTATGTCCTTTTAGCTTTAAAGTCTTTGATCCATTTCTCGGATCCCAAACACGCACAACCTGAAAAAAGTAAAACATAAATAAGTAATACTATAGGTAGATATAAAACCCAACTATCTAGCTAATGAAATTCAATCTAATATAATATAAAGTAAACATATTCTTATATCCAAAGGTAAAAGCAGAAGTCACAAGTGAGAACGTGAATAAGAATGTCATGCTTTACGTTTTCTATACCACCAGAGACAAGAATTGTTCCACCTTCATTCATTGCCAATGCATAAACAGAGTCCTTATGCCCTTTGGCAACAATTGGAACGTATTCTTGAATTTGAGTTGTATTCATGGATAAATTGTTGCTTGAGTTGGTGGTCGATAAGCTTGTCATTGGTAATGATTTTCCAGAAGCATTAGTACCATTTGCATGATCATCCATCGTATCATTGCATTTTGCAGAAGCTAGCGCAGCTTCAATATCCCATATAAAAACCTCTCCGCGAAGACCACCAGAGGCAACCACGGTGTTCTAAAATTCATGATACTACTAAAAGATCAGAAAATGGATTTGATAAGATTCAAAATCAAACTATAGATATCATATTTAAGCACATAAAACCAAGAAAAGCCCTTTTCTTGGTTAGCAATTCATAAGAAGCATGAAAAGTTCATTGTACATTACATTTTTTTCAGTTGTAGCAAGGCAAGTAACATAATCTGAGTGTTTGTAAAGTGTTCTAGTACATTTTCCAGAGGACAAAGCATTCCATGTCTGGCACAAACATACGACAACCAAGTTAAACAAAAGTGGGGCGAAAAAATTAGTACTAATGTATTGTCATCGTACGAGAAGAGCAAGGATAAATTACAACAAATAACATCTAAGAATTAGCAAACCTTAAGGGTTGTATCTGAAGAACATGAAACAAGAACATTATCACCGACAAGAACAACATCATTAACCTGCAAAAATAATAGAACACTCTTATTTAACGGTAACTTATGGTATACTGCATGCCATATAAATTGTGTAACATGTAAAACTCATACGGTCTTAGAATTAAACCGGCAGTATAAAAGTTGAACAATGATTCCAAGCTCAAGAAAATTGACAGATAACATGATGAAGGATGGGCTAGATCTCAAGAACTAGTAGTTGGATTTTTAGTAACTTCGAATCAGACCAAAATAGGAAAGGGCAAGCTGTTATTTCAAAGTTGAAGAAAAAAAGATGATAAAACAACTGAGAGAAGTTCACAAATCGATGGGTTATATGGCTATTGACCTTTTAACACATAAAAGAGGTACAAAAGACAATTGAAGAGTACATGTGTTATGAGGATGCTTAATGAAGCACTCTAAAAATAACTAAATAAAATTTTGTATCACATTCTTGAGGATGAGACGTGATTTTGCACATAACATAGCCACCAACTTTCCTATACTGCATCACATGAAACTTTTAGACTATAAATTTGGTGTTTCCACTAAGTTCTTTGTTTAAGTAAGAAAATAACACACATAATACAAATCCAAACAAGTTAAAAACAAAAGGAAAACATAAGATATAAAGATCACCCAGTCCACATGAGATTCAAAGGTAGCAGAGCATGATGGCTTATCGTCAACCAATGCCCATCGATTTAGCTTGCCATCACGACTTCCAGTAAAGAGATAATCAAACCCATCGGATGGCGCTGACTTAAGCAGAGACAAACAATTTATGCCTGCACAATGCTGTCGAAAAGAACCATATCAAATTCATCAACCAAGAACATTTTCAATTTTTTGAAGTTTTTTTTTTTTTTTAAGAAAAATGCACGATTGATGCGAAGATAGTATCTATTATATGTACCAATTGAAGTAAAAATCCAAGTACCTGATCAAAGTAATAGAGACAGCATAGTGTACAACAAACTATTGATAAAGCTTTAATTGATTACGAGATAAAATAATGGGTAAATGTTAACCATCTAATGTTCAAAGATGGAGAACAATATTAATATCACCCTACCAACTTTAAAACTAACAAAACTAACTCATACAATTGACATGTTTAAGGAAAATGTTAAAGAAACAATCTGCATCAATAAAGATGCAAGTTACAAAAGACAAACATGAAACTTGCCCATTTTTCTGAAAAATGAAAAAAACAGAACAAAGAAATTATGAGTTCACCTTTGTGTCATCAGCATCATTCAACACGTACGATAATCTCTTTTCCTTCGGAGGTCGAGTTGAATTGTTTATGTTCCCCACACTACCAACGCGGTGCATTGCTGAAATTATGTCAGTGCACAAATGATAAGTTATATAGCAACAAGTAAATTACAAGATATGTAAAGGTGTTATACTCATTCGCTGACAAAATAAAATAAAATAAAAAATACAACTTATATTTAAAAGTGGTTTGCAAGATGCAAATGTGGTAATCCCAACCAAACAATTTGTTGTAGTTTAAAGTGTTACAAAGGAGATTTTAATATCTAACATCTGTACCTAATTAAAAATCAACTTGTGTGCCTCAACTATCAATCCCCGATCTAATCATTATTCACACATTCAAAGTATGTCTCAGTCAAGTTATGAAACCAAAAAAAATCCCAGTTTATGTACAAAAATGCCAATCTTCTAGCTTCAGATTATATACAAAAGGAGATAGATCAATATATAGCTACCAGCATAATTGAACAGTTGACAATGTGTTCAACAATCCTTGTAGTCCATAAAAAAATAGTTTAATGTACTGAAGAACTCTTGAGTTTCAAGGCAACCGTGAGCTTCCACTAGAGTGCGCTTAACAGTGTATTAGGCATAATCAAGTTTAGAAACTAAATCTAGTTCGTTTAATTCTTTGCAAATGCGATTATGATCTAAATTATATCTATCCAATACCTAGTAACAAAACTTCTATTGAGCCGAATTGCAATTGCAGCTAGTTTTAGCAGTCTAGTATGAACAAAATAACAGAACCAAATACCATATAATCAATTAAAAAGCCAAAAGTGCAGTCGAAGTACAATTTGTAGAATAAATAATTTCATTAAATGAGACCGTGGTGTCATTAAATGATAAACAACGTGAAAACACAATCGTAATTTATTGAACTCACCAAGTTTTTTTTCCTAATTTTCGTCAAATTCTTCCCCCTAACACTGCTCAATTTATCAACAAATCTCTTATCAATATCCTGAATGGTTTACTAAACTTTTGCAATTCCATGATCACAACTTGTTTTCTTTGAAATCCTACTTCGATAATTATTAAACTCACTCCTTAGTCAAACCATACCTTCCCCATTGAATTTACAAAAACTCCAATGCAGATTAAAACTCAAACACACAGTTAGATAACAAATTAACTAAACAAAGCCCTAAAATAGATAACAGGAGTCAATAGAATACCCCAAATACGTCCTGATTAGTGCACATAAAAATCAATTAATAAAAAGTAACAAATTTTAGATCGTTACGCGGATGAACTAATAACCTGATCACAAGGCTAAGAAATCCTACGTGGTCTGCATATAAATTTTCGTAAGATGACTACATTTCAATAATCGAAGAAATATAAAATGGAAGAGTGAAACAAAAAAATGAAGTATGAAAACCCACCTCTGGCAGTTAGAATTATAAATGCGTATTACACATTGTTTTTGTGTTGTTAAAGTTTAGAGAGTTTTGTCTCAGAGTAATTGGGGTTCGATTGGTTGTTTGACTGAGCATATGATTTTAAAATTGAGAGTAAGATTTTCACTTGGTATATGTTTTGCGCAAGATTTCTGCCTAATTAATCGTATTACCGTTTCATTTCATTAAATGTGTCACGTTGTTCAGTTTTACCATTGTACTGGCAACTCTTTTTTGTTTAAAATATATTAAAATGCTTAACTGTTTTCGAATGGACTATTCCTCTTCACTTACTTTTTTAATTTTTTTCTCCTCAATATTTTAAATACACTCTATGATATAACTATATTTCAACTAATGTTTAAAAAAGAGCATAAGTGAATTTAAATGTTTATCTGACCAGAACCACTTATTTTTTAATTGAAAAAATATTCCTTAAATTCCAGAAAATAAATTAATTTAGTCATATTCAATGAAGCTGATGTCAAGGGCTAACTCAAAATTTAATGTATGAATTAATAGTTGTAAACACGTGCCTGGACATAGACATGTAGCACAAGATGTGATATTATAAAATATAAAAAGGACAAGTTCCAAGGTGTGGAAACCAAAATCTGCTCTGTCTGCTCACGTGATGTTTATCCTCCTTCAGGGTTATCTATTATAAAGCTTATATAAATTTAACTATTATTTTTATGAGAGAAGATGATCTGGAAGAGGAATTAAATTATAAATTTCAAAAACAAAAATAAATTTGAAAGATAAAAGTATATTTAAAAATCAAAATTTCATTCACAAGCAAGGTTTTATTATTATTTTAAAAAAATGTTTGACAAGTAAACGTGGTCATTACTCTTAAAATATTCTGGACCATATTACAACAGATGGTTGGTACAAACAGAGTTTCTATTTTTCTTAGCGTAATAAATAAAAAAAGCACAACGACATCTCAAGATGTAGCAGCTTCTGAACAGCATTTATTTATTTTCTTCATATAGAAATTAAAATGTAATGAAATAAATAGAATATAAAATGTACCAACTGAATGAGTGAATCCACAGACAGTTGTATTTATTTTTATTTCTTTATATAGGTTGCAAATATATTACGTGTTGTAGTACGTAATTATTATGCAATGCAATAAATAGAGTATATAAATCTCTCTCTCTCTTCAATAAATTTATTGAATGTTTTTAACTTACAGAAATTAAGAATTTGTCTGAAACAATGGCAGAACGATGAACCAACCACGTTCTCGATTGCTTGCTTCTGGTCAAAGTTGAACTCAAAAGCACTGACACTGAGTAGTGAGTTTCGTAACGAAAAGGAACATCTTTTTCGCTTTAATTTCAACTCTGCCACTCCGCTCCTCACGCTCCCATCAAACCTAACTTTATTACAGTTCACAGTTCAAGATCTCATCTCGACCAACCAAAAAGATTCTTACTCCACCACTGTCATTATTATTATAATAATGATAATAATTATTGTTTGTTTTTCGTATTATTGTAGTACTACATACAAACAGTGTTCAATCATTGAAAATAACCAACTTCCTCTCTACTCCTTTTGTTGTTTGAGTTCAAAATCCGAGCTTGGTTTGGAGTCTTTTCAATTTTGATCCTACTAGTTCTTCAAACAGTTCCCTTTTTCTATTTTTTCTATTTTTTAATTTATTTTTGGGTTTATGGTTTACGTTACATGAATCATGGGAAATGTTTCTTTCTTCTATAATACAGTTTCATTATAACGCGTGTTTCACTTGTTCCATTGCGTGTCTCGAGGTTAAGGGGTTCAAGTTCAACCTGTAGTGGCTGTCTAGAAGCTTCGTTTCGTTGATCCTTGTTTCTCATGAGTTAGTTACATTGACTTTTAGCTAATAGGAGCCTGAAAAAGGAAAAGAACAGATCTTTGAGTAGTACTAGGTAGCAGTGATAGCTTCTATTGCTTTCATAATCGTGTCTTATTTAAGGTTCTTTATTTTGGGGGCTGTGTTTCATTTCATGTTCTTGGGTTGTGATAATGCCTGTTCCTAACGGAGAAGAGCAGGTTCTGTTTGCTTCAGAAAATGCAAGTGAGTTTTCGAAGTCACCCTCGTTGGATTTGAACCCAGATTCAGATTCAGTTGATGGGTCCCCACCTGTTTCCACCGTTTACACTGATGTGGGTGTCGTGCCAGAACACCAAAAGAACGAGCTTGAGCACTTGATATCCAATTTTGAAAGTATGAATAATTGAAGTCTGTTCCTTTGTATTATGGATTCAAATTTGTGAAATAAATGTTGCTGATTCATTTTTCTGGGTCAATTGCTTGCGTAGGAGAAATTGAGGAGTTGAGGGTCAAGCAGAAGAAATTGGATAAAAAGAGGAGAGAAGCACTGAGCAAGATATTGGACATCAAAGGTAGTAATAGACTTATTATATATATTGACAAATAAGGTTATTGTTAATTGTTTGCAAAGTGTTGAAGAATTGTGTTTTGCTATCCAGGGAGCATTCGAGTATTTTGTAGAATTCGACCAAATCTGGTAACGGAGAAGAGAAGGATTTCTGAACCGGTATCAGCTGGACCAGAGAAAATTCGGGTTAAGTTCGGGGGAACAAGGAAAGATTTTGAGTTTGATAAAATTTTTACTCAAGAAACAAGCCAAGGCTAGTATTAAGTGTCGGTGTGCTTCCGAATTTTGTTTATCTTTCTGTGTTCCAAGTTGTACTAAAGAGAGGGTATTGTGTTTGTGCCCTTGTTTGAACTCTGCAGAAAGTGTTTTTGTTGAGGTTGAGCCAATTCTGAGATCTGCAATGGACGGGCACAATGTATGTGTGTTCGCTTACGGCCAAACAGGCACAGGCAAGACATTCACCATGGTTAGTCAATTCAACGTTGTGTTGCTATTATTTGTGTGCTTGAATTGCTAGTGTCTGATGATGACATGCAATAACTGTTTTTAGGATGGTACAAACGAGCAGCCTGGAATTATTCCGCGTGCTCTTGAAGAGCTCTTTCATCAAGCCTCTTTGGATAGCTCATCTGCTTTCACCTTTAAAATGAGCATGTTGGAAGTTTATATGGGCAATCTCAGGGATTTGCTAGCTCCAAGAGCGTCTGGTAGATCACATGAGCAACCTGTGACGAAGTGGTAACATATTTTTGTTCCTTTTCTGTATTCTCGCAAAACAACAATGATTGAATTCCATAGGATAGTATGTATGAAATGTGGCTCACCAACCCCTTTTTATAGCAATCTCAACATCCAAACCGATCCAAAGGGGTTGATTGAAATTGAGGGTCTCTCAGAAGTGCAAATAAGTGATTATGCTAAAGCCAAATGGTGGTACAACAAGGGCAGAAGGTTCAGATCCACCTCGTGGACTAATGTGAATGAAGCATCAAGCAGGTCACACTGGTGGGTTATAGGTCTAGTTAGATACTTCAAAGTATTTTAATGGTTTTCTCAGCTTGATAGTTACTTTATCTGTTTAGCTTCATATATCTAGCTTAACGAGGATAGGCATATTTCGACGTGGGGATGCTTTGGAAGCTAGAAGTGAAGTAAGTAAACTGTGGATGGTTGATCTTGGAGGCAGCGAACGGTTGCTTAAAACTGGAGCCAAAGGACTGACACTGGATGAGGGCAGAGCCATTAATCTTTCTCTTTCAGCTTTAGCTGATGTTGTAGCAGCTTTGAAGAGGAAGAGGTGTCATGTGCCTTACAGGTAAGAACCATGCCGATGTTGATTTTGTCATTTTTAATTATGTTCTAGCTGCTAGATGCTATATGTACCTTAAAAGCAATTTAACCACAGAGATGAGTCCTTCTTTACTGGACTAGTTTTTTATACTATCATTGTTTCTTTCTAGACAATCAAAGTACGTATGGTTAGTGATTCATGCTGCTTTGCTTTCAGGAATAGCAAGCTGACTCAACTACTGAAAGATTCTCTTGGTATGATACTAATTCTTGATTTCTAAACTAAATTTCTAGTAGTAGAGAGGACTACTTCATAGATGAAATTGATGGTTTATTTGATATTGATGCTCACGATTTATGCTCACCACATACTCAAGGGTATGGCTCAAAGGTCTTGATGCTCGTGCATATAAGCCCTTCTGAAGAAGATGTATGTGAGACGATTTGCTCCTTGAACTTTGCGAAGAGAGCGAGAGCAATAGAGTCCAACAAAGAAGTGCCCCTGGTAATTTCTTAATTTTTTCTTAAGCAAGTTCCTCAGTATCCACTGTTTGAAGATTGCTGACTGCATGCATACACTGTAGGAAGTGAAGAAGCAAAGGGAGAAGAAGATCACGGAGCTAGAGGAAGACATCAAGGAAGCTGGGAAACAACGCCAGAATTTAAGGGAGCAAATAGAGAAGATTGAGTTGAAGTTAAATGAGAGTAAAAAGCTCTTATCAAGCATAGATAGTGTTGTGGAAAGTGAAGACATGAGAGTCTCAATTAGTCCCAAAGATGATGTGAAAGAAGTGATTGAAACCCCTAAAGCGTCTATGAAGTCCATTAAAAGAAATTTCTCAAACTCAATGCCTCGATTCATGACTTCGACAGTTGCAAGTCGGCAAAGGCAAAGTGCTGCAGAACGAGATGTTAGCACTGTGAAATTGAAAAGCTATAGATCAACAATGGTGTCTAGAAGTTCCATCCATTTCTCGTATTCACAATCGTTGAGTTATTCAGATATCCGTATCAAAGCATTACTGCGATGTTCAAATGGAAAATCTCGGCATGCTGAAGCAGATAGTGTTCCAATGCCAGACCCTGTTGTCACAGAAAGGCCTAAATGCAATGACTTGGAATCAAAAGTGACAACCCCTCGAAGCAGGATGGTTACATCTTCAGACCAAAACTTGAGAGTTTCACTGGGTCGTCACAGAAGAAGGATGTCTGATCTGATCTAAGGTTTAAATGCACAAAGGTTGCAGATTTTTTGTCCATAAGAAATAGTAGCGAGTGGTATACTTAGAGGTGTGTTTTCTGGTGTTTTGTGGGTTGGGATCTGTTAATTACTTATTAACATGATCATTTCTCTATTTTGGAGCTTGTTTGGTCGTATTAGACCTTTGCTTATGTGATTGTGTAACTATTTGGGGCGACTAACTCACTCAAGTTTGACATCATGACTTTGATATGAATACAACTGTTTTTTAGCCTTCGCTAGGGACAATTTTTTTTTACTATTTTTGTTGTTTCTTGTATAGACAAGTTGCACGTTTATGATAGAATGTGGGATCCTTTGTAGTCTATTTTTGTTCTGCTGTCTTTAAGCATCTTCCAGCTTTAGATTCTTTATAATAATCCTAGGGTGTATCATGATAAGCTCGAGTGGTCTAAGGGTACGTGTAGTGATAGGATAATTTTATTTTAGGCCTAAGTTTTGATCTGATATTTACAAATATATTGTACTTGAGGTTATTATTATAGGACCTCAATTGTAGTGTAAAAAAATTGAAGGGGTCAATCAGTGATCAAGTATGTCTATGACGTCACTTTGCCATGTCGATAAAAGGCTCTTTCATCCAACATCTGATGATTTCCTTTCCTTATATAAAATAGTGGTGTTAGAAAACTCTAAATTGCTTATAGTTTAGATTTTTCTAATTACAAAATTTGTAAATATATTTTGAATTGCAGAATGTATAATAGCTTTTTAGATTATGCGGAGAAAAATAAATAGAAATACGTGTGAAATAATAATAAATAGCTAAATCAATTAGTTTAGAAGTACGTGAATTGGTATAAAATGTGTAACATTTTAATTCTAACCTATATAGTGGAGCTCGTATTTCTTAAACTTATTTCTTCTATTTTCTCTTTCCACCAAATAAACTATATTACTTTCCCCTCCCTCTCCATCCTCTTCCTCTACTCTACCAAATAAAGGTTAAATTTAAATAAGTTTATTTTAGTCTTCTAAATTTAAAATTAATGTCTTATGATTTTTTTTAAAAAAGTTAGTAAGTCTGCATACGATACTTTTCTTGCAGTGTAGTCCATTTTGGTTTTATATTTTTATTATGAAAAACTCTATTATATATGTGTACGCATTTTTCTTATAAAATATTTATTTGTTCTAACAACGTTTAAGCAATTAAGAGATTTCTTTTTTTCAAATTACAGAAATTAAAAAAAAAATTAAATTTAGAAAAATCATCAATAAACGTATTCCAAATTTAAAAGAATAAAAACGTATTTAAGAGAAAAAAAAGCTGTATAAATGCTCATTATGAATACGGATAGTACAAATGCTTTGAAAACGTTGTACTTTTAAATATTTTATTAGCTACATTCATACTGATAGAAAAACACACTAACGTTTATGAATAATGATTTTATATATACACACACAATAAATATTTATATAAGCATAAACTCTAAAAAAGTTAAAAATGCAATTTGGTACCTTTAAATTGATTGTTCATGATTTCGATAATTTTTACAATTTGTCCTAAATTGTAGCTTATTTTAAATTTTCTTTTATTTTGATCCATTAACATACTCATAAAAAAATACCATTAAAAAGTAGCAGTATTTAAAATGAAATTAGAAAAATTACAAATCTCTTAAATTTAAAAAATTTAAATGGATGAAAATCAAAATTATAATTCAACCAAAAAATATTGGACAATTTACCTCGCTTGATATGATATGGATTTTTTTTAATATCCTACTTACCGACAAACACATAACAGAATTGGAGTTGAATTAACAAGACCGTATTCGGCATGAATGCTGCGGTGATGGCGTAAATGCTTTGGTTGATATAGAGAAGGAGGATCCCCTTAAGGTCATTGAAAGGGGTGGATGGAATCCTTTGGGAGGTATACAGAAAAAAAAAAAAAAAAAAAAAAAAAAAACACGTGATGTCAAGCATATGATTAATTATTCTAAGTTGCTAACAAAATGACTCCTGATGAAAATATTTATCACGAATAATGTTAACAAGCTCGCGCCAAAATACGTAGTTCTTTCATGGTAACCTTGACACGAGAAATGCTGAAGGCCTTTTCTGCGGTACCTTGAGTATGGTACTTGGTCAAATTCTCTGACACTCCCGAAAAAGGTACCTTTTGCAAAAGTATATAAATTTCCTGCTGTGAAGTACAGTAATTTACACATTACCGAGTTTTAGTTCCTCGGAAAAGCTATCACAACAAATACAAAATACAAAATGGCTCCCTGCAGTTGTTTGGCTGCAGCGCAGTTGCAGTTGATATTTCCCTCAACACGAACATTTGCCGTTACAAGTTTCGATATATTTTTTTTTTTCCATTTTATTGTATTCTTGTTACCTTTATACGCACATAACTATGCAGAATGCCTACTTATTCACACTTGAAGCGAGACTTTTCATGGGGTGGAATTTACAGAAATCTCCTGCGGCACATGTGGAGCTACCTGGTCTTGATGAGATGGGATAACCAGACGCTGCAGAGGCTTTAGAGCCACTGTGAGTTGTGCAAACGAGGGCCGCAAATTTGGATCCCTGACACAGGGAGAGGAAAAGATGTCATAAACTGGAAAATAAGTCTAATTGCAAAATTTCCTGAAATCATTTAATGCTGTGTGGAAGGAGAAGAAAAAGAATAAATCAAATTTAAAGCTGAACATGCTTACTGTTGCCAACACTCCCAGATTATTCTTGCAACTATAGGATCGACTTCCTTCGGAATTTCAAGTCTACGATTTTGGAAACCAACAGCACCAACAACTTGCATAGGATTCATTCCAGTCCACGGCAACCTTAGAGTGGCAAGCTCCCATAGGATGACTCCAAAACTATAAACATCGCATCTGTATTCGATATGATGATTAATAGAGATGCATTCAATAAACAGCTATCGTTGCAAGAAAAGAAACAAGCAAATATTTGAATCTAAATACACGTTCAAAATGTTAAATTGCTGAAACTGCTATAAATTTCCAGACTTTTGCTCCTAAACTGGTATAGCCATGTCTAGCAGGCGTTAATTTTTTAATTCCAGATAAAAGTAAAAATACGCTTTTTATGATTGGAGAAGACAATCAGTAATTGAACACAACAACGAAATAGGGTTTAAGAAAAATGTTTTTCATCTGTGTGGATCAACCTGATAATCCAAACCAAACCAATTAAACTGGTTCAGATTTTTATCTTATATATGAAATTTCATATATAATTATATAATTTTATTTTTTAAATTTTTTGCTATTATTTTGCTGATGTAAGTCAATTACAATACAAAAATGTCGTTTATCTTTTTTAATGATAGAATTGTGAGAATTTTTAATAAAATTATGTACTTTTCATATTTCTCAAAATAATTTTTTTTTGTATATTTGCATATAGTTGGATCCAATTGATCTAAACCGAACCAATGCATCCTTGATCGGCTGGGTTTAGTTTGAATTTTGAATTTACTTTTAAAATCCAAACCAATGAAAATTGATTGGTTTGGACTTTATTTCCTCCCCGAATCCAATCCAAACCGACCTAAAAACACACCCTCCAGCATGGGGTATAAATTGCTAACAGTATTGTTTTAATAGAACCAGGTCAGATGCTATGACGGGCTCAATACTGTTCAGATTTTTACACATTCGATATGAAATGACAATGAAAATCAAGAATAAAAAAAACCTTCATTTCAAAGTAATAACAACTCACTTTTCGTTTGAGGGTTCATTGCGGAGAACTTCAGGAGCCATCCACTCCGGCTAATATATTGAAAAAATAATGTCAGTGAAATGTTCAAGGCAGATAAGACACGCTGCATGTGTCCAAAAAGAGAGTTACACATAATACAGATTTCCCAAATGCTCACCGTTCCAGCTGTTGACTTGGACGACAAAAAAGTGTTGTGCTTCAACCTCGACAACCCAAAATCGCATACCTGTAGAAAAAATGGCTTAGTTACAACATAGCCAAGAAGATCATATAAAATACACAAAACTCAGAAATCGATGTATGCGGAATTCAAGAAATATGTTTGGAAAAAATTAATACCCACAAAATTATCCTTCGCATCGTCACATCTGCCATGTGATTACAACTTTTCAAAACCCAAAGCAAGCCTGACCAAACCCAAGCAACCGAACTAAAATACTTGTCTGGTTTTGTTTTCAGTATCAGGTTGGTTTAATTCAAAATCTAAATTTCGGTTTGAGTTGGCTAAGACTAGTAAATTTAAAAACTGTTGTAACCCAAAAATCTGGTTTTTACTCGTAAGACAACATAATTTCAACAAGCCATCATCATCATCATCCTGTTGTTGTTATTATTATATTTTCCTATTTTAATGGCACTCTTTAATTATGTTATGCAATGATAAAGAATAAGCAAATATTGTAACCAGCTTGATAAATATATACTGTTATAGGCAAACAAATCCCTAAATTCGGTTCACATGAATTCTTCATGAGTTTTACTGCATTGAATTTGAAAAGGTAACCATGACACTTTGCTTTTCTTTTAGAAAATGATCATGTTAAAAAGGTAAAAACAGAAAAACCAACCCAGCCCAGTCAAAATTATCATTTCCTGGATTGGTCACTTTGAGGAATTTGTCAGCATGGCTTTGTCGGCTTTGATACCAACCTGCTGGGCTCATGTATAACATTACGTGCTGTATAAAATGCATATCTTTCATGTATAAGTTTCCATAAATGGTACCTCCTATATAAAACTAACTAGGCTTATATTCTAATCAATTTATTAAGTTGACCATAAACAAGTTTAACATGACACAGTCGACCATTTAGGTGAATGTCAACTTCTGCATGTGCATCTCTCCAAATTCAGAAAGTGATAGTCGACAGAAACAATATATTGCATAGTACGTGTTTACATCACCATTTGTTTGATATACCAAGACCAGGCTTACAAAATATCATGAAAATAAAAAGCTTTTTAAGTAAAATGAAGATCAGAGATGAAATCCAAAAAAACATGCTGGTTACACAAAAAATCAGACAACTATAGTCAAACCATGTTTTTCAAACCAATCTAGCTGACTTCCCTAAACTAATGAACATATACATTTAATGTAGCAGAGAATTCGGGAGCCTATATAAACGAAAAAAAAGACAAACAAGGCAAAAGGACAGTATGAGTTGTCAATCATATACCTTAACATTCCAGTTCTTATCAACCAAAAGATTGGGAGACTTTAGATCTCGGTGAACAATTATAGGTGTGCTGGTGTGTAAGCAATTCATGCCCCTAGCCTGCAAATTGGAGCGTTCAAAATGTGAAAGTTTATTGATATAAATAATGGTTGAAAACCAAGAAGTGTAATTATTTCATACCACGTCCAAAGCCATTTTTATTCTTCGTTTCTCATCAATCTGACAATTAGGGCGATGAAGTAATCGGTACAAGCTTCCTCTGCAAAATGGACATCAGTAACACCGGTGAGACATGTAAATATGGAAAGAGCAACACGGAAAACAGCTAAGGTTGCAAGGACAAATAATATGGTCAACAAGAAGTTATTATTTTGCAAAAATACGTGATAATGGAAAAAGGCTATATACCTTGGTAGATACTCTGAAATGATTGAGAGATTGGGAGGGCGAGTAACAGCACCCATAAATAGAACAATATTTGGATGCCGTAACCTACGCATTATCCGCACCTATCATCAAAAGGATGGAAAACAGATTAATTGTTGCCTTTAAAAGGTATTGATAGTGTACCCTTACCCATAAAATGACTGCCTGTCAAGTAAACTTGTTCTTTTTCCCTATTGGTATTTATGCTCAGATCTGCTATCTAGTTTTAAATTGAAAATAAAAAAAAAAAATTTCTTTAAATTCACAATTTTAATCTATTTCTTTAAATTTCTCTTATACAAATAAGAATTTAATAATTCTAAGCTAAACAGAAAACAAAATTAGTACTTACTTCTCTTTTGAATTCAGACAATGCAGCGCCTGAAAAATCCTGATCCAAAAATTTCTTTACAGCAACCTCCTGATATTTCAACAGCGGATCATCAGTAAGAAAATCAGAGACTAGTAATCGTTATGTTTTGATTAAAATCTCTGAAATTAAGAAACTGAGAGTTATGATTTTGAGACTTCAATAGCCTAAAAGAGATTATCAGCTTTTTCATCTTTTTCCTTTTCTTTCCTTCAGATTTTTTGGGAATTTACCAGGTATATAAACTCCCCAAACTCTTTAATTAGTAGAATTGGTACAAATTGAATCAACTATTATACTGTCATATTGGCCCATAACAAGGGTAGACTATACAGTAATATAGAAAGGTTCCATAATAGCTAAAGAACACAAAAAAGGTCTTCAAGACCTTCAACAGGCTACAGATTCTTGGATGTTGATCTAGTGCTTCCGTTTTAACAGAAGTTAAGTTGAGTCATTAATAAATCATGCATTACAGTTAGTAACACAATCATTTTCATGAAATTGTTGTTATTGATGACACTAAAATGAAGACACATTATATAAAAACAAAATCCCAACTTAGTAATACTTCTACATCCAACCATTCTTGAAGAAGGTTATCTAAATGATCTGATCAGGGAATATCTTTATCTTATCATTATTGAGATCACTTTTACGTTTGAATCATGCATATAGAAGTACAGAATAACCATCACTCAGAATATGACAATATAAAGATTTTCCAATTCAATTTATAACAATAATATTCCCAGCAAGTACGAAAAGGAATTAAAGAACTCACAGTGCCATTCATGTCGGCATGGTATACCTCACCGTATGAACCTATTACAAAGAAAGTATGAACATATATATTAGAAGAAAAAAAAAAAAAAAACTCAAGAAACAAGTGCAGTACTTTAAAACACATTACCAGCCTCCCAAACTATCACTGGTAAAATTGGTATAGTGCACGTAAAAATATAAAATAAGTTAAACGAGCTTGACACAGCCTTGGGACCATGCTTGTGCAAACAGAAATAAAAATTAAATAACCAAGTGAAAAAGGGTGGAAATTAATGCTAGATTAATGATTCATCTGCATGAATTGGGAGCTCCACTAAATTAAAGAGTAAATCCGAGCAATGTCAAATTTTCAGTAAATATTAATGACGTTTCAAGAAGAAAATGAAAGCAAATCATGTACATTACCTATGCCAATTCTTTCACCAAGATACAGATCCTCCCATGGAATCTCACATTCACCCACATCTACATCATCCAATATTTGATCCACCCTGTTTGTGAAGGAATCAATTGATGAGCTAGGACTCTCTGGTTCTTTCAGTTTCAAATTGCTTCCGATGAATCTGTCATAACTATACTTCCTCTGGTCATGATGTCTGATTTCGGCATTTTCAGGTTCTCTAACAGCCTCTACCATGAATTCCAGACCCCCCCGGTTAAAATCAGCATTGAGATCCTCAGTCTGGTTCAGTTCGGGTACAGAAGACGGTGAAACTGAACCAGTAACATGTGCCAAATTTTGAACATTTACATTATTTAAATTTGAATTATATAATGGTTTGGAACTACTAAGGTCAATATTTTCAGATGTAGAAGAACCATTGGAAACAAACAAGGGAGGGTTGTATTCATTAGGGTTATGATTAGTTTTCCTGGGGTCTTCATTGTAGGCGTGACGGTTCTTCCTCGTCTGTAGCAATGGGGGTCGACCAGAAACAGTACTGTTTTTAGCACTTTTAATCTCAGGAAGTTTACTTTCCACAGGTTTGTTAAGCACAGAGGCCTTCCCCATTCCTTTTATTTGGAATGGGTTAAGATCTGCAAAAAGGTTTCGAGAGTCATTGGGGCTGTTTTGAGTATATGGTACAACATTGACATTAAGTCTCGTCCCATCACCGATTGTATTCATTCCGAGGGTCCCTTTGTACAGAGAAGTACCAGACAAGGCTGGCAAATTCTCCAGTTGGTTAGGGGTCCCTCTACTAGAAATTTTAGAAGTACCAACGCCAGTGTCTCTTCTCAAACCTATGTTTGAAGGCTCTGACTTCTCAAAATACGATTTTCCATTCCAAGGCAGTGAATGATCTTTTATCACAGAATTTTGACTACTACCTTCACCATGAGATGGTTGGATAGGCCTTGAGTAAGAAAATTCAGTATCCTTGGTGGAAGGTAAACTGGGCAAAATCTTGGGATTAAAAGCCTTGTTAAAGGCACTATCCTTGGTGCTTAAAATATCAGCTGGCATAAGTGGTATTAGTGTCCCTGGAGCAGCCATGAGATCAACCAAAAACTCCCTGAAAGCAGAGCAGGAGATATCAGTACCACAGGACATGAAGAAACACACAAACTTTCTTGGTAAACTTATAGAGACATCTAATGATTGCATCAACCATTGCCAATAATACATAGGCATGCATATGCAAAGCACATGGACACAAATTAGTAAGTTAACAAATACATGAAAATTCGAAGATCCTTAACCTTTCACCCTCCAACTTTATAATGTTGACAGCATCATCCTCCACACCAGTGTAATGACTACCTTTTACCAGTCTACAAGGCATATTAATGTTGTCAGCCAATACCTGAATGCAGGAAAAAAAAAAAAAAAAAAAAAAAACAAGTAAATTACACACGCAATAGATCATAAGAAAAGTTTTGCAAATCTTGATAAAACTAGTAATGAACTATAATATGATCCTCTAAAATGCACAAAAATAACTAAAATTTAACTGGAAGATCTATTCTCAAATCTCATATTCAAAACTAGCTTTGCAACAGCTATGCAAAGGTTAAAAACCTACAGAAGTTTTAGACGTAAATGAGCACAGTAAGCCATAAATTTAATGACTGGATCTTGATAAAATGAGCATGATTTCTCATTTTTTTCAGCTAGGCATACTTAGAGCAAATATATTTCGTAATGCAAACCCAGGCTAGATTAGTAGGGAATATTTTATCAGCATGAGTAATTCTACAGAAAACTGTCTGAATTACATTTATTAATTTATTAATGTTTTCATTTCAAGAATGTTTTCAGGTGATATAATTATTTAGAGCTGTGATATTTTGACACTGCAAATAGGAAAATACACCTATTTAACACTTAAATAAATTATTATTTTATTGCTATATAATATTTTATTAGAAAAAATGGTTGTCAAATAGAAGTAATTACGAACCTTAAACAGCAAAGCACGATGCCTAGAGAGACCAATATTTAAGGACCCAAGAGGCAATACAATTGTGTGAAGAGATGTCCTTAACTCTGCTCTTGTTTCGGTCCATCTTGCTAACATAATACTAGCATCCTTTACAGGACCACCCATATGACTTGTAACAAGTTCCGCAAGCCTTTGTGCCAAACTAGTGACCGGGCAGTCTATTGCAATACATTGTGCAATTTGTATCAGTTCTTCTAGGGCAGGATCAATTGTTCTATTAACAACGACCACCTCAGAACCTTCAGGATTTGCTTCAAGATCCGTTCGAGATGGCATCTTTCCTTGCATCACCGAATCATTATAGGGCCCATATACATCATAAAAACCATCTACTACTTTCTCCTCATAGTCAAGCACATTATATTCCTGGTCAACAAAACAGAAATGCAAGATAATCAAAACAGATGCAGTTCAAGAAAGGTCACTAAATGGAAAGGAGAAAAAGCATCAATGGAGGTGAAACAAGTGGTGAGCATTCCATGTTCCTTAACTACATTTTATAATTTGATTATTTCCATCTTGGTGCTGAACAAACAAAAATAAATTAAAGAGTGCATGTTCACTTGGTACAAATAAGAATGTGCCAGACAATGACAGAATTAACCAATACCATGTGATGTAGTGGGTGAGCGTGTAATAATGAGTATACATGAAGAAACCATAAAGCATATACTTGTATAATTTTCTTAAAAATGCTATGCCGTAGAAAACTAATGCAATTTATAACGATAACCCAGAAAGTCAAACACAGACACAACAGCTGTAAAACCATCAACTGCTGATTATGGCCGAAAATTAATCGTATCATACTGTAAAAATGTAAACTGTCTTAACAAATGTTTGCCAGTGCACCCGTTTAACAACTCAATCACAAAAATTCCTTCTTCTTATCAAGCACAGGCACACAAATAAGCACCCGGTGATTCTAAAAACAGCATCCCAAATTTCTAATTTCTAGGGGTATATTGCACTTATAAAAAAAAACACCCAAATATTCAACATCGTTTGACCACAGCTTGCCCAATCAATCAGATTCTACCGAAATTCCGTCTACTTTCTGCAGATACCAAATTTTAAGTCGCTGAACAAAAACGCATTTCAAACTTCACTGAAGTAGCTAGCCCTAGACATAAAGCCCCCCAATCTAAGTTCCAATACACAACATTCACTGCAAGAACAAATAATTAAAAATCTAGAGTGAAACCCACTCTGCATGAACCTCTACAATTCACATCTTCGCCTCAATTAACCAAGACGAAAGAGCAACATTGCAAGAAGTGGATTTCAACAACAGCGCAAGAACTTACCCAGTACTGCCTCGACAGCGCCTCCGCCGCGTCGTCCTTGTTCCTCGTCGAATCGATTCGAAGACCTCCTAAACTCAACAGCGTCGCCGCATGGATCTGATCCTTCTCAGGATCGTCGCGGAACTCCGAATTGGAAGCGCTGATAGCTAGGGCTAGCTGCACCTGAAACTCCTCTTCCGACGAGAAAAAGTCCTGCCGATTCACCACAGGAATCACGCCGCCACCGGGAGTAACCGCGGCGGTGGAGGCCGCGGCCGAAGCCGAGGCCGAGGAGGGACTCGCAGGAGTAGTGCCGGAGCTTTGAGACTGATCGGCGGCGCATGACGGCGACGGCACAGGTGGCGAATTGTCATTGGATCGCTGAGGATCGTGGTTGCCACCTATGTGAAGCTTCTTGAAGATGTTCTTCATCCTCTCTCTTTTCTCCGTTGGCTTTTCCTTCTTCGCCCTCTCACTCATCAAAGCAGCTCAGAACGAAATTGAACTCACTTTCCAATTCTAAATTGCAATCGAAATCTCTTTCCCTGATTTTGAGTTCAGTAGTCGGTTCCTTTTCTCGCCGATTTCTTTTCTCTTCAACTTTCTCCCCTTTTTCTTCGTTTTTTCTGTGAGAATGCCTTCGAGGGTCAAGGGACTCCAAGGGAAAAGTGTTAGGAGGGAAAAACTTGGGCGAGCAGAACAAGTGTTGGAATGGCCGGTAACAAAATGGCCTCCAATTTTCACTAAATTACGAAAATGACATGCACACTTGGATACGCTACGATCACCGCGCTAAATGAACGCGTCGATTCGATGTTGACATGGGAACCTACGTGTCTCCTGAATAGTCTACGTGGTGCTCTCAACTTCTCTTCATTTATACATGCTTCTTCCTTCATTCATCACTTGCTTCATCTATAATGATTGAATTTTACTTTATTTTCTCTTTTCACAACAATTATCTCTTTTATAGAGATAAATTTCTCTTATATTTCACAATTTTTTGTCATTTCTATGTTAATCTTCTTCTTTTTATGATGATATACAAGAGAAGTTTTTATGTAAGCTGGCTTTTCTTTCATCAATTTAGCTTGTATGTGTATTTTTCAAAAACTTTGATCACACTAAGATTAAGACTCAATCCATATGATCTGTAATTCATCTGTTTCATGGTAGTTTAAGGTTTTCTTTTGGTAGCTTAACTTTTTTTATATAAATTGAGAAAAATAATAAATGTATCACTTTTTTTTAGAATAACTTTATTTTTCTGAAAATACCTTATTTTGGATGGGTTAATTCGAACATAAATTAAGAAAAAATTTAATTCTTTATTTAAATGTGATAATAATAGTTAATTTGAAAAAAGTTCACATATCTGAAATTAATAATTATGAAATGGAAGAAATATCAATCCAACCTACAAGTGTCAGATGAAATTATCTTGTAAAAACTATGTCTAAAAATAGTGAATAATATGATTGTTGAAAGAAAAATTACGTTATACTGTACATGGTAAAATTGAGCGTTGAAAGTCCTAAGCCCATTGCTAAAAATCCAACTTTTCTCTACTATCGAAAATTTTATAATGCAAATAACGACACTATAATTTATATGCATTTATTACATACAGTATGTCTACTATTTCATATTGATTTTTTTTTTTGGAAGTATCTATTGATTTTTATAATATTCCGACTTAAAAAAAAAAAAAAAAAAAAAACTATAGAAGCAAAAGGATCTTAGACCTTAATCAACTTAAAAGACTAAATCATCTAATAATCACCAAAGTTTAATTTGAGTACACATTTAACCTCACACGTATCAACACGTATCATTGAGGTTGTCTATGAGAGTTCAATTAATCAGAATTTCACTTGTTATGTTTTTCTTTTATAGAAACTTGTTATGGTTAGTATTAGAATACTACATAATTGTGTAGTCTACGATAAACACTTAGAAGTAACTCATTCTGGATTTGAATTAATATGATTCTAAGTGGACTTCTCGAGGGTTATATCCTTTAAACTAGAAATTTCATAGAAAATTACTGCAATTGTTTTTTTCTCCTTCTCGGGGTTGTTATATGATGGTGGCCGAAACAAAAAATCAAATTTATTTATGTATGAAAATAATAAACGAAAAATGAACAAATATATATATATATATATATATATATATATATTACAGAAATTAATAAAATTGATAATTGATTAAAATTCATTAAAAGTTACAAAATTATATCTTAATGACATTAATTAAATTTAAACTAAATCCATCTAACTTTTGAATTTTAGTATTTTCAAAAACAACATATTTGAATCTCATTAATTAAATATAAATTCAACCAAACTAAGTTTTAAATATCTACATTTTCAAAAACAACATAAGAAGTTGCCAAGCTTATCCTTTAGGTATTGAGTCTATTTGACTATATAGATTGTGTGTGATGCTCCCAAACTGTTGTGCAGTTATTTTCAATACATAATATATTGACTATCCAAAATGAAATGAACGTATAATAGTAACAATCATTTATTCCCTTTAGCCTATAGGTATTGACTGTTGCGAATCTATGCTCCCAAATTAATGTGTAAACTTAATTACACGCGTACTTATTGAGAGGAAAAACAGCTCTTAAATATGCAATAAAATTTATTATACCTAAAATTTTAATTCACATACTCCAAATTTTAAGTTTCCTGAGAGTGAAACAGAAAATAATTTTGAGCTAAAAGGGGACTAAAATGCCTTTTTAACAGAATGAAGCTCTAATCTATATGTAATCTTCATGCTATCAAAGACGGGACAATCAAAGTTCTTATTTGCGTTAAAACGAAAATCTTATCATATAACTCAATGTATTTGCCAAAAAGAAAAATAAAACATGTTATCTCTTTTGGTCTGTTCCACTACTAGCTATACCCAAGACCATGACCTGTATTAGATGGATATAGTTTTCATGTACAGCAGATACGTCATACTCTGCCAATGTCCTGTTTACGCTTGTTGACCATTTTCTCTAATATCTGAAATCTTTGATATCGGAGTTGAAGGTGTAATCTGTATTAGATCTTCTTCGTCCTCCTCATCACTAGAAATCCAGCCAAAGCAAGGTCTACGCCTTTTTTGAGTAAGCCTCGTCACAAGAAGTTGTGGGAACTTTGGTCCATCATTTTCCCTCCTAGCCAAATTTCCTGCTGGTTGACACGCTGCAAACAGTAATATACAAGATACTTAATCACAAATACGTTTAATATGCTTTGAACCTTTGCAACAAAGCCAATTAAAAGAATAACGAAAATGGAAAGTTGATAACCAGAGTTTTTTTCTGCAGATGTAGTAACAGCCTTGATGGGAGTTTCACTTGCAGCCTTGATTAAAAGTTCATTAGCAGGTCCTCTGTTTATCGATGAAATGCCCACAGACTTGTAGGAAAGCGCACTACCAATTCCACTTGTTGTGGATTTAGTGTCCACACTCTTGATGGGAAGGTGAGAACCAGTTTCACTGGCTGCCGATACAGTGTCCTTGACCTGATTAGTTAAGGGTGCATCATCAGAAGTTTGTGCTTTAGAGCAAGCTAGAAGGGCACCTTTCGAGCTTCCTGCAGGTGTTACCTCATTGGGACCATCTCCGGGATTAGCCTCTATCAAACCATCCTTCAAACAAACAATGCAAGACCATAGAACTAGCCATTGTTAATACCAACTCCATAAGAATATATAAGCCATCAGACCAAAGATCCACCAACAGATTTTCACAAGACTGTAGACCATGCCAAAAGTCAAAAAAGTTTTCATTGGATTGCAAGAGAAGATTGCATGTTGTATCTCAATAATTTTTAAACCATTGTTATATGAATCTCTCAAAATTGTAACCCATTAGGGGCTATTGAACTTTAAAAGAAATGAAAGATTTTAATTTACAAGTAACATTAGGATTATAAAGAAGGAACAACAGAGGTTTTTCAATATGTGATCCTATTAATGAATGTCTTAAAATCATTAGTTAGAGTATAAAGACCTCTAAGAAATTTAACAAAAATACAACATTTAATACACAGAAGTTGAATAGTGGCACTTATCATCTAAATACATATACACACAATAACAAATTACAAGTTATGGCCTTTACAAACATGTGTGTGCAGAACATAAATTTTTCCCTTGGGAAGAAGGTGAAACAAATAATAGCTGGAAAATTTAAAGAACTATCACAAAATAATTAGAGTCTCAGGTTTCAATAACTCCAGAAAGTAATACGATTTTGAATACACAACAGCTCATTCCTGCCCATGAATATTGAATTGGGAAGACATGATTCTTAACCAGAGCTGAAAGACTAAAGGACATGTACAAAACAACTCATTGCCGCCCATAACATCATCCTAAATTATTGAAAATTGGGGAAACATGATCTGCCAACAGCCTCTGTTCTCTTTCCGTTAAATAAAACTTCAGTTTAAACTCCCAACTTTTAAGTCGGTTAAATGAAAGCAATTAGAAAAACATTCAAGCAGAAAAATATCAAGGAGATGAAACTGTAGCTTGTGTCAAACTTTGAGCATTACATCATTATTTATATTTGAATTATATGGTGGTTTGGAAATTAGAAGTACTAAGGTCAATACTTTAGATGTAGTAGAACCTATTGAGAACAAACAAGAGAGAGTTGTATTCATTAGGGTTATGATTAGTTTCCCTAGGGACTTAATTGTATGCATGACCATTCACGTTAATGACACTGGGGTCGACCAGAAAAGAAACAGTATTGGGTATAATAAGGACATTTATTTTTCAGAGGTCTGTTATGCACAAAACCCTTCCCTGTTTCATTATTTGGAATGGGTTAAGATCTGCTAAATGGCTGAGTCATTGGGAGGCGTTATGAGTATATGGTACAATATTGACATCAGTCTTGTCCAGTCGGCCATCACCAACTGTTTTCATTTGGGGAGTCCCTTCAAACAGAGAAGTGACCAGACAATACCAGCAAATTTCCTAGTTGGTTAGAGGTCCCTCTAATATGAATCTTGGAAGGACCAACACACTTGTTGGAGCAAGTATTTACTACTATGTCAAAAGTTATAGCTTATAGTTAAGTTGTAACTTTTTCTATTTAGAAATCCAAACACCACAATTTGATTATAAATTGAGTCACCTGAACTTTATTATAGGATAATTAATATTGTTTGCTCACCTAACTTTTGCTATAGGTCAACCTCGCACCTTGTAACATTAGTTGTTGGGTACAAGCAATAAAAGATAATCTTTTCTGGCAAAAATATACCCAAATAAGAACAAAGAAAAACACATAATCAACATGGTTCGGCACTTCAAGGTCTATATGCATGAACACTCAACATGTAATTTTTGCAAGGATTGCAAGCCATCTCAAAACACACATCCAAGTCTCCAATATACCTAAAAGACTATTTGCTATGGTGAAAACACTCAAATCAACTCCTTATTTATCAATGTATCTGTTTACACTGAAGTTTGAAAGCACTGACTCCTCAAAATATTATTTACCATTTCAAGACAGTGAATGATCTTTTATCACAGAAGTTTGACCACTACCTTCACCATGAGAAGTTGGTACTATGTCTTGTGCAAGAAAATTCAGTATCCTTAGTGGAAAGTAAACTTATCTAAAATCTTAGGATTCAAAAACTTAAAGGCCATATCCTTGGTGCTTAAAATATGAGCTGGCATAAGTGCTATAAGGGTCCCTGAAGCAGCCATGACATCAACCAAAAATCCCCTTCCAACCACCAAATTAAATATTAAGGCTTATTATACCAAAGACAATGAAGCATATAAAAGCAAAAAAAAAAAAAAAAAAAAAAAAAAA
>Ga0209700_104147_pt1 | contig 26572 bp, 14 predicted proteins | sample SiratroredBW_FD_187528 | JGI IMG/M metagenome (GOLD analysis project Ga0209700, IMG submission 187528) | Root nodule microbial communities of legume samples collected from California, USA - Siratro red BW (SPAdes) (version 2) | ecosystem: Host-associated > Plants > Roots > Nodule | place: USA... | reverse complement strand
TCTAATCCTTCCAAAACATTACAAAAAATTCCATATATTTTTGACATGTTTGGATAGGTGAAATAGAAAAAAAAAAAAAATTTAAAAAATTTAAAAAAAAAAAAAAAAAGAGAGAAAAATCCTATAATTTAGCAAAAATTCCAAGACATGTAACATGCAACTATTACATTGGTTTGTTTGGCAAACTTTTCCCTAGAATCTTTCTGGAAAGAAAAAAAAAATTCTTCATAATTTAAAGAGTTCATATGAAAAAGCTTCTACAATGTATGTAATGATTATCATCCAAACACACGTACCTAGTCTCTCTAGCAGTGACAGCCAAGGTGGAATCCCAATCCTCCAACACAAGACAATCCCTTCCACGGAAGCGCCTAACCGCGAAAAACTGCGGGTATTTCGGAACCAAACACTCCTTAAAATCGGAGGGAAGGCCCCACTGAGGCCCAACGAGGTCCAGCGTCTGAAGCGGCAGCTTGCAATCGACGCAGAGCATGAGCAGCTTCCGCAGGTTGGTAACCAAGAGGGGTTCCATGGAGGCTCGGGCTTGGGCCTCTTCTTGGGCTAGGGTTTGGGCCCGGGCCGTGAGGGAGACGGAAGGGGGCGTCCCGGCCACGCGGAAGACGGAGGGGTGTTTGTCGATGAGGGCCATGAAGGCCCATTTGCGAACGAAGCCCACGTTCTTCTCGAGGTCGCGCAGGAAGAGGGGGGAGTGGTGGGGCTGCGATTGGATGAGGGAGGTGAGCTGGAGAATCATCAATGGCTTCTTCCGCAGTTCCATCGCTCTGTCTAGTTCCGCCACTCTGTGGTACACTTTCTTCTTCGGCCTTCTTCCTCCGCTGGATTTGTGCCTAACGCCGAAACGCGCGTTTCTCGATGCAAAGAACGGAATGGCGCGGCGGAGCATCGCGGCGGCGAAGGAGAATTTCGAAACTCGGGTGAGGGATTCCGAGCAATGCAAGGGGGAACTGAGAAATGGTTTAAGATATATGTTAAAACAAATAGAATGAAAAAATTTATTAATAATTTAATTAAAAATACTCAAATTATGGCATAGTTAATACTTTATAAAACATAAATTTAATCAAAAAAAAGTTATATATTCAGTATAAAATTATAGAAAATAAAATTTTAGAGGAAACAAAATTTGTGACAGTATACACCAATAAGAAAGAGATCCTGGCCTAATATTTCCCCGATATATTTAATATTTCATTGACAATTGTTAATTTGTATAATATGGTGTCAGAACAATTGAATGTTAAGACAATTATTTTTCATGGAAACTTGAAGGAAATTGTTTAGACGAGGGTTTGTATAAGATGAATGATAGGTGTGTCTCTTTCAAAAATAATTGTATGACATGAAACAAAGTAAAAGGAAATGATACAAGAGATTTGTTGATTTCTTTTGATAGATAGGATTCTACATGCAAGGCAATGCAAAGCATTAAAGGAAAAAAAATATATTAAGTACCTTTTTTTTACTAACTAGTCCAGTTTAACTAACGAATCTACCACTACGAAGTACAAATAAGTAATCTTTAATCAAATCACTCTTAGTTAACACTAAGTATTTTTGACACTAGTCACTTGTGGCTCAATCATGAGTATTTTGATACTAGCCCTTCTTAGCTTAACATTGAGTATTCTTTACATTACCAATCCTAACTCAACTCTGATACAAAATTTGAGTGATCAATAAATCATTGATTTTTGCACACTAGAGAAGATAGCATCTTTTGACGTAACAAAGTTTGAGCTCTCTATGCTAGTAGGCAAGAATGAACACGAACAATGTTCTTACAAAGCTTTAGGCACTGAAAAAATTCAATAGAGTTTCAACACTTGCAAAATATGACTCACTTTCTTGTTTTCTTCTCTTCTAACATGTCTTTTTATAACATTTACAACAATAACCATTGCATATCTTTTTTTCTGGTCATTAAGTATCTTTAAACTTTCTTAGTTGTTTTCTTTCTTCTTTTGTTATCATCTAATGAGCCCTTATGTTTAGAACAATTTAAATGTATGACATAAAGCATTAAATTATCTTCTTTTATTTACGCAAACTCTTTGATAGTTAAGAACACTTATCTTCTTTAGTATCAAATCCTTTTACACTAAAATGGTCAAAAGTACACATTGTACATGATAGACAATTAAGCTAAAATAGAAACTAACCGTGTTAGGGAAATTGGTAGTGCACTAGCTCATCTCCCAAGATATTTTTTTGAATATTGTTGCTTGGCACGGAGCTTTCTGGGACAGATGTAGAAGACATTTAGGTACTTTTCATAAGTATTGTCTGATGAAAAATATTCAAATGATAACTTTATATGTTACATTATTAGTTGATGATAGTTGTCTCTGATGACGAAAGTTAAACAAGAGTTATGTGAGTTTAAATAATTTGTTAATAGTAACCATGTCTAATCAAGTATAAGAGACATAATTTTAGTACTTAACTAATTTACTTGTTTAAACATTTTCCTTGTACTTGCTCACCCAACAACTCTCTTTCTTCATTAGTGTGGATATAAATAACATGCAATATAAAGAAGTAGAGATAGAGAGAAAATACACATAGTATTTTTATATTGGTTTATTTATAGCAACAAACTACATCTAATTATCAATCAATAGATTGAGTTCAATTAAGCAGAACAATATTGTGAAGTATAATTCAAGTATTCTTTGGGTCCATAGTTAATCTTAGCTAACCTCTTGAATATTCTTAACACAAGTCATTAGTGAATATATCACAACCACTCTTGATTGACTCTATTCAAGTATTCTTTCACAAGTTACTCATATTTTAATCCTAGTATTCTTTTCAGTTTGTAACAACTATTGACCAATCTCATTTAAATATTCTTTAATAAGTTCAAAAATTCTTTATCAAACAATCATTTCTAACTAAGATTATATATAAAATATATATAATGATAAATAGATGAGATTAATATTCATTAGAGAGAATAATTATCTAATGACATATATAAAAATTAACTACTCTATTTTAGTTAATTAATTGAACATGAGAAATGTTCTTCTATAAAACTCTTAACACAGTGTTTTTTACTATACAATATGGTCTAAGCTAAACTTTTTTCTAATAAACTTTAAAAATAATCTATTATCTCAATCTATAGAAACTATTCTTTAAGTTTCGCATTTAATCAATTATATTAAGTATTAATATAATCAATTATTTTGTGCAAAGGAATATTTCACATGTTTATAATCAGTTAAGTTAGAATATCATCAATTATGTCAACCAGAATTAAAGTGTTTTTTTTTATTAATGAACAATCATAGTAATCGATTATCTTTAAATAATCGATTATTCTGATCATCTTGATATTTGTGTTCCCTTTGTAATTATTAAATTTTCCTTTTCATCGTGTGCAAGATAAGATTTTGTTACGTTTATTTATTTATTTTTTCTTCTTTGAGTCATAAAGTAGAATTTTATCATAACTAAGGAATTTATTATTTCTTTATGACATAAAATTTAATAATGCCAGATAATATTTTTTATACATGACTGTATTTTTCAATCATTAATTAACAAGTCCAAATAATGTCTACTCAAAAAGTATGTTATTTTTTATTTAAACAATATAAGATATTTTAGATGAATAGCAGAATAAAGAATATGGAAAATATAACAAGTAGTATAATTAATCTATGAAAAAAAGATAGAAAGTTAAAAATCAAAAACAAAATTTTCATTTATCAATAAAATAAATAAAATTTACATAAAACACCATATTAACCAAGTATAATTCTTTTTACATTTATCAATTACTTCAACAAACCGATTATCTTACTCAACAGTTATAATTTATGAAACTAGTTTAACTGAAAAGTCTTCAATAGACTTTTCAAATACTCTTGCCACACATAACCTAAATAGTTTATTTCTTCTATTCTTCTTAGTATTGATTACAGAAAAATGTTAACAAGACAATAACATTTTTTGAAATATATTCTTTGATATCTTATTCTTTCCTTACTACTACTAATAAGTTCTAGTTGTAAAATCAACATGATATTGTAACCAATAATCACTTTGAAAACGTCAAAACATATCAAGGTAGTGTGGTTGACATATCAGACCAGGATGGAATGAGTTTAGTTCTCTACATTTGATTAATTTCAAAAACATAACATATTAGACCATGTGATTTCTAAGAAATGGCACATTTTGATGCAACTAAAAAGCATGGAATAAAAGAGAGCTGATATAACAGTTCCATTTCATTCTGTCCATAGTACACGTGCAAAACTACCTAAGAATCCTTCAAAATTGAATCAATCAAGCAATACAATTAAGAATTCGTACACATTTATGTAATCTAAATATAAAGGGCAAAATCCTGAAATGATCTTTCAGTGTTGGAGTGACAGTCAAGAATGTCAACTTCATCTTTCACCCGAATGTAAAGGCAAAACTCAGCAACTAAATCTCTACTAATGATAGAAAGTGAAATGAGCACTCACAACTACAACATCAAACACAGCCTTGGCTGTGAGTAATAGAATGATCTTAAAGGCGTTAAGTGAGTAGAAAAGGAAGTTACTTGGCCTTCTTAACAAGATTAGAGGTTCGAAACACAGCATCATCTCTGATGAAACTCCACCAAATGTAGGTTAGAGGAATAGTAGTGGCATGCCAAATAGCATGTGCATCAAAGAGTCCAACATGTGGAGGGAAATCATAGATTTCTAGGAGCATTGCAAGGCCACCAGCAAAAACAACAAACCATAGCTTCCAACGCGAAGGATGCTTACTAAAACCGGCCCAAACTGCCCACATGGAAAGTTGTGCCACAGCCATCACTATGCAAACTATCATATTCCATCCTACAGTAAGGTTGAAAATGTTATCAAAACCAGCACAAGGGAAATAAAATGTACGGATAAGAGAAATGAAAGACATAATGATGTGATCTGAAAAATAAAAATAAATGTAATTTTCCATAAATTCTATATAAAGACACCTATTGTATTCATTTTGGTAGATTTTGAATGATGAATACAAATTTTTGAAAATCTTGATTTTGTTATCTTCTGGTATGGAAGTGACACTGTTTATCCCTATCATCTATTTTACCTGAAACCCTACTTTCTAATAAATTCAATTTCCTACCTAGACCGGTTCGTTCTTAAATCCCAAGAGACGGGTTCACATCACATAATAAAGAAAAAATACAAGTCAAAACTTATGTCTATGTCATGTGCACATAAAAGCTCTTGCACTGGGAAACTTGCAGTAAAATCATAACTTCAATTTTGTTAAAGATGGTAGTTATTCAAACCAAATCCAATATTTGCAGTCCCACAAAAGTCAGCCTCATAAGGTCAAATAATGGGTTGGAACTGGGAAGAAAAATGATAAGCTAAGCATGTTGTCAATATAATCTTGTGAAGGAAGCAGAAGCCACAAAGATGAATGAGATATATAATTAACAGACATCTCAAGATAAGTGATTTTGTCAAGGAGATCAATAACAATTGGTCCTGCATTCAACTTCACTATAGGTAATAATAATAAAGATTACATGACAGGACATACCGTAATCTAGTAAATAGAAGTTGATGTACATTACGTGGGTGGTCACAAAAGCAATCAATGGAGCAGCAACCATAACTCTGGTAGCCTCATCCCGAATACTGAAGGTTCGTAAGACGGCTAAAATGAGGGAGTATCCAAGGAGAACCACTGCAGATGAGTAGTCTATTTTCTCTGTTAGATCAACATCTCTGCAGTACAAAAAGGCGCAAACAATTTAAATTTAAGATTAAAAGAGAGGAAAAGAAGAAAAGAAAAAAGAACTTAAGATGAAAGGGAAACTTTAGGAGACATAAATAGCTATATTCAACCATTAATGTGACATGTTTTGTTTCTTTTTCACTGTTGAAGTGGGATTTTTTAAAGTAAGACTGAGGAAATTTCTTGGAACATCAACATAATTCAGAACAATATAGTAATTAGTTTATTAAAACCTACACAAAAATGAATATTAGGTGAGGCTTTTAACTTTTCAAGAAAGAAAAGCCTTCAAAGACGTCAATGAATCTTCCAAACGGGTAGTATTAGAAATATTCTTAAACCAAAAATAAAATTAAGAACTGTTTCTGCATTAGCATTTCATATGCATACATACACAGTGATTCAATTTGAGTAATGTCTTTTGCCAGCTGATTCAGACTTCAACATAAGAGCTAAGAAGTACAACTTTACTGGCAAAAAAATAATACAGATTGATTGACACCATCTAAAACTAATTACTATTTATGGTCAAATAGCAAGGTATAGGCAGCATTATAAATATTCTTATACTAAAAAATAAGAATTTTTTTCTGCATTCACATTTGATACGCATATATTTTGATTCAATCTTCACGAACAAACAACACAACAGACAGACTGATTAACACCTAAAATAATCCCTATCATTTATGGTCAAATAGCAAGGTTTTCATTAGCAGAATAACCAAATCAGAATGACATTATTAAACACAAAAATACTTAGATTCAGTTAAAAATACTTAAAATATCTGCATATCTTACCGACTGTGGAAAACTCCACTCCAGAACCAGGAATTTAGTGATAAGAGCCCATATACATGCCACAGACCAGCATACTCATAATATGCCTTCTTTCCATCTTTCAGAGGCAATTTATAGTATATAAGAATGAAAAAGGAGACCCAACCATGAAAATGCATGGCAAGATTGAGAGCAGAAAAAGCCACAGAAGCAGGCTCCTGGTTAAAAGGATACATGTCAGTTCATCAAACCAAGGGATTTAAAATGATTAGAAGCCAACACAAATGAAAAACTTAAGTATGGCTTCTTTGCCAACATACCTGCATCCCATATAAACGCCTGAATGGCCATTTGCCATGATATTTGACAGGGCCAAGGTTTTGTGACTCCCTTTCTTTCTCTCTATCAACCATGCAGTAGTACCTACAGTCACTTTGACAATCCCATTTTTTCCATTGCAAATAGAGTGGTCCTTGCTGCATGTACCATGGACGATCAGAAAATTCTCCATCTGAAGAAAATTTGCAGTTTGGAAAGCATCTTTGGCCAACACATCCTGTCTGCTGACATTGGGTTACACAACTCCTGATATCCAAACCAAACAAGAAACAAAATAGATTTGAGAAATCCAACAAAATTCCACTTCACTCATGGAGTAAATACTAACTTAGAGTATTTGGATGCACTGAAGATTTCCTAGATACTATAACAAGAAAAACTGAAAAGAAGCAAAAGGCAACAAGTAAAGAACCTGTAGAGGGGATCAGCATCACCAGCACTTGCATCAATTACCTTCACAGACCAAGAAAGCACCAAAAGAAAAGCACACACCCAACCATCAAACATCTGGCTACATAACATTTGAAACACAAAGGTCACACGTCTACATCAGCAAAATTATGCAGATGCTACCAAAGTGGTGCATGCAAAATTTTACATTTCTGCCCAAATAATTCTCCTTCAAACATCGGCAAGTAAAAAAGGGAAAAAAAAAGGGAGTGGGGTGAGGGGAAAACACACATATTTACACAAAACTTAGTAAATTCAGAGACAGTAAGATCTACAAATCAAGACCCACATCTCAAATCTTGTCAAAAGGGAATCTTTACCGTTGTGATAGATCGGAAGTTCAAAAAAAGAGAGTATGGATAGCACAAGCAGCCAAAATCGCATCTATGCAAAATTTGCAATAACAGTACACGTGGTAGCAGATTGAGCTATAGTGAGAGATGAAAGAGGGTAAAAGGAAAACCCAAAAAGAAAAAAAAATAAAAAAAAAATATCTTCATACCGTTTTCGGAGGGTTGAGATGATGCAAATTTGAAGTGTTGAGAAGAATCAAAGAATGGGATACAGAGGAAGGAGTCTTTGCGTGTGACAGATCGCAGGCAAGTTCATGCCAAGGGTGAGGAGACCAAATAAATTTCTTCCTTTGAAAAAGGTTCATTTGACAAAGAATTTTACTTTTTATATGTGTGATTTTGTAGTGTAAGGACTTTGCAATGTATGGTTATAAAAACTGAGGGATTAAGTTCTTATAGTGATAAAGTATTATTAATCATGGGAAAAGCAATTTAAGAATTTAGCTTTATTAAGCTAAGAAGTACAAATAATAATGGTGATAAAAACTAAAATATCTCAAAAGTTTGATAACAACTTCAATAATTCAAAAGTTTTTGTTCAAATTTTTAAATGTTATCAAATTCTCCAAGCAAAACTTCTAAGGTAATTTCATATGTAATTATTATCTTAGTTCACCAGCTCCTCTTATCTTAATTGACTCATTTCGTTTGGAGAAAAGTTATTTTATACCTTTTATTTTCAAGTATATTGTAGGTTTTAAAAGCTAGTTGATTTCAAGTCTTAAACTTCATCTTAGTGATTATTGTACAATTTTTGTAACATTTCTATTCATCTTAATACTATTTGTATATTTTGGGTCAATAGATTTTTTTTATAGAAAAGTATAGAGTTAATAATTAAGTTGTTATTTTTTTATAAAATTATTATGTATTAGTATGTGGTAATAAATTGTTTTTGGTTATTTATTAAAATTTTTGCTTTATGTGTAAAATTATAAATTTTAGGGATGATGAAAGTGTGTAAATCTTAAAATCTTAGGTTGAAAAATACAAAATTGAATTATAAATGATAAATTGACGACATAAAATCTTTTGATTATATCAATAATTTCTATAATTTGGTTCAACTATCTCTTATCATCTTTTGACTTATAAAAAATTTCTACCTTTACTATACACATGTTCTTTTAATCTTTCTAATAATCAATCTTTTAATCTCTCTATTCATCAATCTTATAAAGATGTTACGAGTCTTTAGTGTTCTTGCTCACTCCTTAGTGTATCTATTTGTTTACCTATATCTCAAAGCAAATATCTATATCATTTTGATACTCTATCTTATTTTCATTGTCCCATTAAATACTACATGTCCATATGCACCTTTTACTATTTACTATGTAAAGCTACTATTATTATGACAAAAGCGTATCCTTAAAGAAAAAAAATCTATATTACATCTTTTTTAATGTTATCTACCCTTGTAATTTTGTTTATCTTCCCTATCTTTCATCATCTAAGTAAACTCGATATGGTCCTTTCACATTTTCTAGTAACTACAAATACTTTATACATATGGACACATACTCCAATTACAATAAGAAAAAAATGCTTTTGAGAATTAATTGGTTATTCATGTCCATGTGTTTACCTTGTCTTGATAAATATCTCCTCCTCCTCTATCCATTTGTTCCTAAATATGATTTAATTTCTCTTATTCCATATATTTTGTATGAATGTTATCCACATGCATTTCTAAACCCCATTTCCTTTACTATTCAATTCTAGAATCATGAATCGTTGAAAGTGTTGTTTTGCTTGATTGTGTTGTACAATAGAAATATATGTCCATAAGTTACATAAACTCCATGTTCAACTTGTTACCTTACAAATTATAAATAAATAATATATTACTAGTTGTTTCTCTTATAATTCTGCACATGGTACACATAATACTACCTAATGATACTCCCCTTATGTACTAAGTTATCCATAATGGCCACTCTATTCTAAGTCACTCTCCAAGGTAGATGTTGGGGGATGACAAAGCTTTAATTGTTCAAAACAAGTTATAGAATTCAACATCTGCCTCTCTACAAATGTGTTGTAAACTATCATAAGTTAATATTTGTCTTCTACTTTTTCATGTTAATAACCATATGTCCTCTCTCAACTTAACTTGTTAGGTGGTTTTCTGTTATCTCTCGTGTATCAATATTGTTACTTAGGATAACTTCCATTCAAATAACTTTTTTTTACAAACCAAATTTCATTTCCAAATGTTGTCATTCCATTTACTTAGCTTTACAATTTCAGAGTTTTTAAAATTTGGTTTATTATATAGTCTCTGGGAATCTATGTAAAAGATCTTCTCTCTTGTCCACCTATCTTCCGATAATCTAATGTGTGTTCCTTTTCCTATTATTCATAAGATAATTTTATAGAATCAGTCTCTCCTTATCCCTTTTGATGTAAATAGAATTTGAGAGGAATATATTGAAGATGAAGAAAAGGAGCATCATGAAGAAACAATAACAAATATAAAAATAATGAAAAGGAAATAATAAAATGATTCTAAGAAAGATTTATAAAATGAAAGTTAAAAGAAGTTGGAATAGCCAAAAAAAAAAGTAAGATATCATGTGAATTTTAAATAATATAGAATATTATAAGAACATAAAAGGATATTTTATAATAATTTAGAATTATGAAAATGGATGGTTAGAAGCATGGAAGTCATTTTAAGCACTTATGATACTTATAACTACCTTCACATGTCATTTTCAAGTGCATATGATGGTTATAACCACTTCACTTGTACTTCTAAGTGCATTGAATGGAATTGAAGTTAGCTAAGTGGCACATGAAGACTTTTGTAACTTTCACATGTCATTTTCAAAGTACATGTGAAGGTTGTAACTACTTCACACCCCCTCTCTCTTATCTCAAAGGAGCCTATGTGCTTCAATGTAGTTAACTTAATCTTTTCTCCTTAAATCAAAGAACCACTTATATATTCTCCTAAATATCAAGAAAAAAAAATATATGGTATTCAAGATTATGAATTAACTAAGTGTTAAACAAAAGATTAGTGAGACATAAGTATAATCATTAGTTTAATTAGACTTGTATTCACACTAGGATTCATCAATAGTTTTTTTGTTAACACTTATGATTTTTTTTCTTGTGTTTACATTGCTTAAGAAATTGTTAGTTACACATAAATTCAAACTCTCTTATAAACATACTTTTGAAGATTTAATAAAATTTACTTTTATGAGACAACTTTGAGAGTCTTGAAAGTGTTCTAATGGAAAACTTTTTCAAATGTCATGCCAATATTCCTTGCACTTTTCCTTTGGAATCCTCTTTCAAAGGAGGTGTATTCTTTATAAGTATTTTTCTTAGTCTTTTCAAAGGAGGTGTATTCTTTATAAGTATTTTTCTTAGTCTATTTTATAATTTATTTTGTAACTTGTTTTTGTTTCTTCTTTGATTTTTGGTAAGTTGCAAATTTGAATCACTATAGGTACATGTTTTTGTTGTGTGTTTGTGTCTTTTTTATTGAAGTTCTTATTTTTTAACACCTCTTGAGTTGATCAAAATTATTTCATCATTATAAGAATTACATCACCTTCCTTACATACCTTTCTCGTATTCCTCCACTATTATAAGTCATGTGTTACCCCTCACTTACCACATCTAAGCTTTTTATGTAATTTATATTTAATTTAGATTCTAAAATATCTTTCCATATTTCATGACTTTCTATATGTAATCTCCAGTTTCATTTAGCTAATTAGGCAATATTCAATAAGTTTATGCTTTTGACATCTAGATCATTATCTTTTTTAACTTACATATCATTTTTTTCATTTTATCCATCCTATCTTTCTTTCCTCTTTTTCTCATCCCATAAGAAATTTCTTTAGAATTTTCTAATCTCCTTCTCCACCGTGAGAGACATCTTAAAAATTGATATATATATATATATATATATATATATATATATATATATATATATATATATATATATATATATATATATATAGTTATAATTTTTATTTATATATATATATATATAGTTATAATTTTTATTTTTGATTAAATTTTATAATTATATAATCAAAACACTTTAATTTTTACGGGTAGTTTTTCTAAATAATAAAAATAAAAAAATTAAATGAATACAAAATTATACACTGAAAATCCAATAATTTAAATACCCTAAACCCTGATTCAATTACAATAACGACCTTGATGTTTCAGTTGTACTGTGGAAAACTTTTGTTGAACACTGAAAATCCAATAATTCATCCTGTAAATGCAGATTAATTGCGTGATTTGAATATTAGACCAAAAGTTGTACAAAATTTCTCCTAATAAATAGGAGAGGTATTGTTTAATAAATATAATCATTCATTACGTTATCATCAAAAACAAAAATATCAACTGAAATCATAAAAAAAGTGAATGAAAGTGTTTTATTTCAATAATATACATTAAATAATAAAATAATGAATTATAAAAGTTTATTAAAATAAAAAAATTAAATGTTTTTTTAAAATAATATAATTCTATTATATACTTTCTATTAGCTAAATAGATAAATTATTTCAACTTGATACATTTTATTATAAAAAGAATCATATTAATTTTATACAACTAAGAAAAATTATATTAGTTTAATATAATTTTAATGGAAATGTTAGATAATTCCAATTAAAGTTAATCACTGTGTTTTATTTTTTAAATAAAATTGTGTTAGTATAATTTAACTTCACTTCAAAGACTGCTTCTTGGTGTATTTTCAAGTTTTCTGTAGGCACCTTCAAAAATTTAAATTATTCCAAAATTGTCCTTTGTATAATTACTGTTTTATCTCTAGTTTAATTATGGAATAGAAATTTCGAAGATTTTGGAAATAAGTTACAGAACAAATGGTGAAAGTTATTTTTGAGGAGGTGAAAATGTATTATGAAATAACAAATTTCTTAAGTTTCGAAACTGAATATTGTATAAGTCAACGAAAATTTCAGTTTCGAAATACTTTATTCTAAAATTAATTTTTTTTGAAATGTAATTCCGGAACACCCTATTTCAGAATTACATCTAAAAAAAATAGTCACCCCAAATTGTAAAAAATCTAACAAAATCATCTAAATATACCACAAATCGTTCCATACATCATCTTTACACTTATTTTAAGAATATTTGGGAAAACTTTTAAATTTGTAGGAGTGCTGAAGAAAAACTTTTAAATTTTTAGCAGTCCACTTCAAATTATCTGTACTAAGCGAGATGGTTCTGATATCTGATTAATATAAAAAACAAATCTAAATTTTGCACTTAAAATTTTGCATTATTGCACTAAAAAAACTATTAATGCTATAAATCAACCACGTCCAAACTAAGCATACACTTTAATTATGGGCATGCGTGCATCACCAAACTCCACATTATTAAATTGCTCCACTCATGTCCAAATCACATCAATCATCTTTGTCTTTTTTAAGTTTAAAATTTGTGTTCAGAGGAATTCAACTAGTTTATAGAGTGTGGAAATAAATAAAGAGAAAAGAAGAGAAGAAAGACGAGTGAATTTTTATTTATTTATTTGTATTTAATACTGTTTATTCTTTTTAATATTATTTTAGTTAATAATGATAAAGTTAAAAAAACATATAATCAATATATACCGTTAATAATCTATAAAAAAACACCTTTAATTTTAACAATATAATTAATTATATTATATCTCTGCATATTTCTTTATCCACTTAAGTGAAAAGTCTTTGTTTTACTATTTTTTTTTCTTTTATTCATCCACTCATTTAAACAACTACTTATCTTTAATTTGTTTTACATATTTATTCTCGATCATTCATTCCAAACCAATCTTAATTGTATTTGGTCTGAGATAAATTTTTTATAAATTTACTAGAAAATCCCGTCCTTCGGAATTATAAATCTTAAATGTAATTCTTATGAATGATTAAATTTTATTGGTTGGTTTCAAATATTTATATAAGTTTTCTCAAAGAGTAAATCGTTTTTAACTCAAATCTTCATTTTATCATTATATCAAATTATTTAATAAGAGTATTTTTCTAATAAAAATATAATATTTTAGGGGGGGGGGGGGGGGGGAAGTTAGGTTCTAAGAGTTTTTCTCTCACAAAACTTGATGAAAACATTTATAGAAAACATTGTTTTGTTTCTTGAAATATATTTTCTTAAAAGGTAGAACATATTTTCCAACATTTTAAAAGTAACATTTTCCTTCTATCATAGGTTGTATATATGATAAATGTTGGTAAAATATTCCTTTCAAAATATCTTTATTATTGATTAGATTTATTAGGAATAATAAAATGGTGTAAGGTTGGCTTCTGTTAGTCTCATAAATTCCTATATTGACTTCATTTTTTCTTTCTTTTGTTATCGTCTAATGGCGGCAATATATAACATCAAACTTTTCCACAAAAATATTTAGGGTACAAAAATAAGAAGAAAAAATGAAAATATTTTTTCTAGAAAAATCAAAATTATTGTATATACCTGCCGACGGGTCGTTATCTGATTGTAGCTGAAAAAGAATTGAAGTGACTGAAATAGAAAAGAAGTGTGGGAAATTAAACACTTTAGTTGTGCTTTCATTATACTTCACAAGCTATTTCTTCCTTAAAACAAATTCCAACTAAATCATAATATGGGTATCATTCATTATCTAATTAGGCATTTTTATTTAGATTTAACTTTTCCTTTTACTTGTAACAAGTTGTAATAGTTATCATGAAAAATAGGTTAAAAAGAATTGTATAATGGTTGAAATTAATTAAATTTTTCTTAATGAATTAAATTAAACTAATTTTTTTTTTAAATTACTTAAACTAGAGATGTTTATGGTATAGTTTGGTTGAATTTTTGGTTAAAGATACATCTGACTAGAATAGAAAAAGAATATAGTTTGTTTTAGTTCGGTTTAAAAAACTTCAAGCTAATCCCATTTTGCTATTGTTTGGATTCATTTTATAAATATTATATTTGATAGTTTAAAACTAATTTTAAATTTTATATATTAAACTCTAAATGTTAAATTATAAACTCTAAATCTTAAAAAACTCGTCTTAATTAGCTTCTCAAATATTACGAATTCCATTCATATTTTTTTTTTATCAAATTTGAGATTAAAAAACTTTCTTTTTTTAATTTGAGAACCACTTATCCCAAAATTCAGGAAATAAAATCATAGGTAAACTTTTTAAAAATAAAGGCAAATGCATGAGACTATACTTATTTTCTTAAAAAAGACATCTTTTCAAAAGAACCACAAAATCTAATATTATAGAACATGTCCATGTGCGAAGAACTGAACTTGATATTACAAGGTTTCAACCACCTTTGGCAATCATGAACCTTCTAACATACATGCATTTTCCACAAGCTAAATTTGTGAAAAAACAAAAGATCTTAGAGGAAGTGTGTTTGAATTTGGCTGCTACATCTATCTATATCTCTATCAATCTCTTACTTCTGACAAAGAAAAGTATTTTTATATAAACTTTCAAAACAATTTATAATGTATACTACTCTCTATAATTTTTTTCCTTTATTAAAAATTTACTTTTTTTCATATTTTGAATTAAGGTATAATAATAAAAAATGCTTTACCTAAAATATGATAAATATATTATATAATAAATTAATGAAATTTAAATATTCAATATTATTAAAAGTTAAAATCATATATTTTTATAGTCTGAGACCAACAAATATGAATAAAAATTTAACATAAATTTAAAGAACATAAAAATACAATAATATATTAATATGATAAATTTGATGACCATGTTAGCAAAGAAAATTTAGAAACAAATTATATCAATTATTACACCAACTATCAATTTTTTATATTGTTGTAATCTAAATAAAATAAAACATCATGGTTGAAATTTTAATTGCAACATTTCCTTCATTTAAAAAAAAAAAATATACTGTTAATAAATTTTGTTATTATGTAAAAAGATCAATTTGAAATTCAATAATTAATTAGACTTAAAAATCAAAATTATCCTCAGTTAATTGTGAGATTAGACCAAGTTCTTAAAAAAATATAAAATATAATAATCAATATAACAAAAAATATACAAAAATAATTAAACAATCAAAACTTTAAACAAAAATTTAAAAAGAACTCGCAAATCAAATATATAAATTGGATCAAACAACTCTATAAAAAAATTTAAATTAAAAATATAATTATTATTATATTAATAATAATAATAATAATAATAATAATAATAAATATATTAAAGATATATTGAAATTTGATTTAGTTTGATTTACTTTGAAAATTCAAACTGAACTGAACTGCTTATTAAAAAAAAAATCAAAACAATCCCATTTTTATTTTTATTTTTATTTTTGGCTATTGATTATTTGAATTCTTTTTTTTTTAATTGGTTCAGTTCTCAACAATCCTATTATCTGAATTACGAATTATTAATAATATAAATTTTTATTTTAAAGAATATTTTATATAAAATTTAGTTTCTAAAAATTAAATTGAAAATATCTTGTGTTTAATTCTTTTAACAATTCTTTTCTTGGTGGTCTTCCTCCTCCGTTGCACACTGACGAAGTACGTCTGCCAATTATTTTTACCCAATGACTTATTTGCATATTATGAGTTGCTTGCATGTTTGATTAGACATTATGAATTATTTCTCTCAATTTTTTTTATGGAACATAAGAGTGTCATCTGATGGAGATAACATTCATTGAGTCAAATAAAATTGCTATGAATTATGAGTATGAATTGAAAACAAGGATGACAAAAAGCCACCTTCTAGTTAAATGGCTTAAAAATCTTAGTTCATCTTGTTATTTTTTTTTTATATTTTTTTATTACACACATATCTTAAAAACATATTTAATCATGAAAAAATTTCTAATAATTAACATTTATTATGTATAGATATTACATTATTTTATTACAATTAATAATTAAAACTTAATTTGTAATTTCTATTAATTTCAATTGTAATATCATTTCACATTTACATCCTTCAAATAATATAATAAAAAATAATATTTTAAATTATTTTTTTAAATAATTTTTTAAATAATTTTTTAAATAATTTTTTTAAATAATATTTTAAATAATATTTTAAATTATTTTTTCTTAAAAAAATAAGTTGATGGTCTAGTTGTTTTGTCTATTTTATGTCTCATTTATATAAGTGATAAATAATTCAATTAATTATACTAAAAGTGTACATATTTGTTATGATGGTCACATGGTAGTTTCGTTCTTAATAACCCTACTCTCATTCATCATTTTTGCTTCCATTTTCATTGCTTCGCAATCACTATTATATTATGTTGTGACCTAGTATTAAGAAGTCTATATTATGGGACATTTAACTCAATATCTCCAACTTTCTAACAAATTAGCAAAAAGGGGACATAAAATCTCCTTTTTTAACTTAAAACAACATAATCCTAGTTAGAACAATTCAACCTCTTTCCATGTTTCATCACTTTTTTTCTATCAATATTCTTCATGTTGAAGGCCTTCCTCATGGTGCATAAATAACTTTTGATGTCTCTCTTTAGGTCCACTCCTCATGACAATTATAAATTACATTAAAAGTCTCTAAAAAAGACACATGTCCATCTTCTATCTCTTATATATCAACAAAGAGATGTTTGTGTCCACACATATGATTGCTAGCATGAGTGTCTAGATACCATTCCATGCCACTGTCCAGAGAGATGCCTTCATTCGCCATCACGAGGATTCCCTCATCTTTTGTTTCACCTTCCTCATCTAAATTTGCATTTTCTTCCACTTTCTTCTTGGCATAACAATCGTTTGCATAACATTCATATTTTCCACAATTATAACATTCAACATTTGAACGATCACCTCTTCCACAACCACAACTTCGTCCACGCCATTTTTGGTTCATTTGTCCCCTCTCTTTATAGTGTTTCCACTACCACAATCTCCATTGAGACTGTAATCATGACCTATGTATCCTTGTCCTCTTCCTTGGTTATGTTGCTCGTACATCACCTTATCCTCCTTGGTGGTCATCATTGTTTGTAAGGCTTCCTCCATGACTTCTTGTTTCTTTTTCTTCTTTTGTTGTTCATGTGCTTTAAGAGAACTCTCAAGATCATCGATGGTCATTTCCTCAAAATTTCTTGACTTCTCGATTGCACATACAACATTTTCAAAGTCATCAATCAATGATTGAAGAATTTTGCTTCACAACCCTGCATCCATGAGGGTTTCTCTATTGTGTTTGAGTTGATTGACTACTGTTTGTACATGAGTAATGTTATTAGATATATCTTCTGAATCCTTCATCCTCATGGCCTCCAACTCATCTCGTAGAGTTTGAAGATGCATCTGTTGAATTTGGTTAACACCCTTGAACACTTTTTCCAAGATGCCCTATGCTTTCTTCAAATTTGATACACTTACAATCTTCTCAAAAATTGACTCATCAACAACTCTATACAACATGTATAAAGTTGTCATAACTTTCAATCATGTCTCTTTCAGTGTATTGTTTTGGACTACAGAATATCTAGTGGTATTTTCTAGTTTTTCAAAACCTTCTTGCACCACCTTCCAAGCATCTTGAGATCCAATAAGGATTTTCTTTTGGATGCTCCAATTGCCATAATTTATTGTCTTTGTTAATCAAGACAATGACAGATTATTGGTAACACTCATCATATCTTAATACCAATTTGATATAAGATGACAAAAGGTATTTTAATTTTCTTTTTAAAAAGAAAGTATAATAGACTTTTATTCTAGTCTATATATTTATATATTTTCTATAAAATATGAATTAAAATATATAATCTCATAATAAAATCTTTAAATTTATCTATGTACTTTATAATTAACATTAAAGAAAACATAGTTGAAGGTAATAATGCATATCCCCAAATTGATATTTTTGAGTTTAATGGTAAATATCTTTACTTATTTTCATTGAACGCCAGCTATTCCTAATTTACGTTTTTTTTCACCAAGTGAACTTTTCTCTTATAGTGTCGTGATATTGTGAAATTCTCCCAAAAGAAAACAAAGTAAAAGTACATTCCTATGACTAATAAAATTATTCTCAATCTGTGTCAAGACATATTGCCCTTCCAATAGCTCTTGTATCCGACCCACAAATAACGCCAAATAAGAAACTGCAACAATAGTGACGTTCTACAAACTGATTCATTCTATGTTTACCTTGTAAACAATCAAAAAGATGAAAAAGGGAAATAACACGTCCCTTTTGAATAAAAATCTGTAGTTTGTTCAAAACATGAGGATATATATGTTAAGCATGAAAAACAAAAGAAATAAAGTGTCAAAAAATAAATAATGTACATGTGGGGCAAAAGATCTTATCAACATCCATGATTTTGTCCAGCAAAATCTAGAGGTTCGTCTTTCATGGGACCCTTCCAAGATTTTCTGTCCCAAAACGTCTCTATATAACATCATGTCCACACTCCTTAAGTCCCCCTCTCCCCTTCCCATTGATCAAGTTTTCCTTTGCTCATTTTCAAGTCCACCAATAACTACTTACCCTACCCAACTTCATTTCTCCAGGTTCAACCAATTCTTTCAGCTCAAAGTGCTTATCATATTGACCTATTCTTCTCCGCCTGAAGAAATGAAAGATGATGGTAGAAACCAAGGTACAATGTCACCATGTGCAGCATGCAAGCTTCTTCGAAGGAGATGTGCGCAGGACTGTGTTTTTGCTCCTTATTTTCCTGCAGATGAGCCCCATAAGTTTGCTAGTGTGCACAAGGTTTTTGGGGCTAGCAATGTCAACAAAATGTTACAGGTTCAATTCTCAGGAACCCCTTTCACTATCAGCTCATGATATATTTATCATCTTATACCACTCAAATACTACTAAAGAACTTCCCAATTACTTTCATTAGGGTTGGTCAACTTGGCTTTGTCTGAACCTTCTTACAAGTTCTCTGCTTTTGTTAGGATGATAGGTTGCACTTTTTTAAAGCAGAGATCAATACATCATACACAATCTTACTTGTGCAATATTTATGGTACAATAGATAGCTTAGGTACATCATAAGGAAAAAGTATTTGACAAGAAGCTGCAACTACTTTTGGTCTCAAACTGCAAAGTAACTAATGGTTATAGTAAACCACCAATTTAACCTAACACACACACACACATATATATATAATTTACTTGGATTTACTTTCTGTGATTTGAAAGGTGATTTAACAAGGAAACTGATGTATTAAGAAGTGTGTGTCTGAGAGAGATCAATGTATTAAGCAAGGAAACTGATGGAATACAAGACCCACTAGCTAGATAATAGCAGCTTTGCCAAAAGTGGCTTATTTATATTGGGAAAAATCTGATCAGCAAGGTTAAGATTAACGTATACAGCAGAGTCACATGCTGATCAGGTAAAAAGAAATGAAAAACAGCATATACACGCTTACACTGACCCATCAATCATATATATCTTCATGTATTTTATGCAATATACTTTCATTCTATGATATATTCAGAAAATCAGTACTTGCTCTAGGGTTTCTTATTTATCTGCTGCTACTTACTTAAATAGGAACACACATCACACTGTCAAGAAAAATATTGCTATTTGCTTAATGTCTCTAATTTTCTTAATATAATTTACTTACCAGACATGTTAACCTTATAGTTATTATAGGAGAAGAAAGTAATCTTCCACAAAAAAGTTTAAAGGGCTTACTTATTCTTTGTTTTTTTCCACCTTCACTTCCGTTGTAGTAGTTAATTACGGTTGCTGTCCCATGCTAGGCTTAATAATACACAGATTTTATTTATACAAACTTTTTTATAAACACCTTTAAAGTAAATAAAAAATTCTCCATAAATTAATATTAATTTAGACATAAACTAGTTTGTAAAGTTGTCTTACATACATTTTTAAAATTTTATAATTTAATTTATACATAAACTAATTTGAATTTATTATGAAGAAACTTTATTATTATTTTTTTCTTTCTTAAAAATCTTTATGAAAAAACTTGACCAAATCTACAATAATCGTTCTTCTTTATTAAAGCATGGTAAGTATGATTCCTTAGCACATATAAAGAAGACAAAGGATCAAGTATATATAAATTAGCTTTAGTGCTCAGAACCTACACCCAGTGTCAAGAAGATAAAGTTAAAAAAAGATATGCAGCTAGGTACGTAATTATTATTGACCATGTATTGCAATTTGTATTCCTTTCTTTCTTTATGACCACCAGTTAGCTTTTTTAATGTTGGGTACGTTTGTTAATCAATGTTATTCAAGAAAGAAGAAAAAAAAAAGCTTATAGAGTTCATCTTTTTCTCTTTTCTCTTTAAAATCATGGGTTACATTGATAGAGACTGCTTATGCATGTCTGAAAGTGATGTTGATTTCCCAGATCAAGATATTTCAACTGTTGATTAAATTAATGATATATATGAAATGTTCTTTTGTAAGCATGACACGTTAATGACATAGCATCATATCTCTTTTAATATGTCCATTATATTCATATATATACCAAATGCTATGAAAGAAAAAGCAATGAAAAAAGAAAAGTTGAGTCATGTCCATGATACCATTTTCATTTAGTTTTTCAGTTAAATAGTGACATGTAAATGTTGTTTAAAATTTTGCAATACATACTTAGTAATAGAGATTGTATATTAGTAGAAAACATTATCAAGTCATTATTGGATTGAAAATTTCGCTCTTAAATGAACATGATGTAAACTTTATTCAATAAAATTAAAAGAATTGATACTTTGATAACATACATAGTAAAATATAATTATTTGACATTAAAATAAATTATTATTTTATTATTATATAATATTTTATTAAAATTATAATTTTCTAGATCAAAATTGATTAAACATACATGTATATAAGAACATACATATCAATAATAACCATTAGTAGTAAACAGTAAACCCTAAAGAATATAATATTAACCGTTATTTTAAATTCCTACTAGCAGCCAAGACAAATAATTGCAGGGTTAACTTTTGAAACACGAATATGTAGAATCAAGATAAAATGGTTAGCTGAATTTTCATACACGTTATGATATCATATGGTGTATTTTTGTCCTACTCTATTGCATCCTTATTTAGCCAAGCCAGGGTTATGATTTTCATACTGTTACATATTCTCTTATAAGTCAACAACTTCTTGTTTTGTTTTTCCCTCTAAAGCACAAAGTTTCAACATACACCTTATTATGCATGCAACTCTTTTTTGACTAAGCATGGATCTATATTTTCTATTCAAAAGAAGGATGATTTTCATCATATCACTCATGGATTAATTTAAAAACCTAGTCTACACATGCATCTAGGTCAACATCTCATAGGTATAGCTTCCACCTGAATATTCCTTTTACTTGTACTGAAGTTACGGCTAACTTCACTTTCTTACACATATTCAGACAAATCATGAGTGTGATATGTAACTTTTTGTAAGCAAGCAAAATTCTACACTCACCTCACAATATTTGTTCAAATAATCACCATACTAAAGTCCTGTTACACACATGCACTGAATCCAAATGTGGAAGAGTTCTTTATGTTAAACCTTTTTTTTTTCTTTTTTCATGCCGCACTAACCCTACACATACTGCACTAGACTTGTTCAACAAATGCAAAAACAAAGTGGAACATCACTTTCAATCTATACCATCTTGATTAAGATTCTAGCACCACAAGAACACCCTCATAGAACACTTTCTCCAACATATAAACAAAAGAAACATAATTTTTTTCTGTGATGTATTCTCCTGCATAATTCCCTCCAGCTTCATGCATTGATAATAGGAACTACCAGAGTACCAAAGAAGTGATGCTGTTAGTTCAATGGTGTATGAAGCCAATGCAAGGGTGAGGGATCCTGTGTATGGATGTGTGGGAGCCATATCCTCTCTGCAGCAACAAGTTGATGTTTTACAAACCCAGTTGGCACTTGCACAAGCAGAGGTTGTGCACATGAGAATGAGCCAGGTTTCAACTTCCTCTGATCAACACAAACCAGTTCCTGCAGCCTCCAATTCATCCTCAGAGAATTTATCTCCATCAAGTAGACTTGCCAAGTCCCTTTTTGCTATGGACATGGTCGTTGATCAGCCCAACATGGGAGAGTTTTTGTGGTCATGTTAGCTTTTAGGTTATTGTTATTATTATTGGAGTGCATAAAATGGGCATGCATAGCTACGTACCCTTATTAGTAAGAGGTTGAAAAGGTTGATGATGAACTCCATTGAATCTCATATCTTCAGAAAAACTTCAAAAAAGCATTTATTATGTTACTTATTATTATTTTCTTTTGAATTCACGACACTGATATATTAGTTTTGATACTTAATATATCGGTAAATATCTTAATTATATACATTCATATTATTATTTTAAAATGAATAGAATATTGTAGAACTAAACATATTTATCAGATATTGGAGAAAGAAGTATTAAAAAACATCAAGATACTAATGTTAATATCAGCTAATTTTGAAGGAAACAAAAATTTAATCAATCCTTCTGTTAAAATTATTAATGTCGCTAGGCTAGGATTGGTTTATGGTCTCTGTCTCGAGTACTTTTTTTTTTCTTTTTCTGAAACTCTCATAGTTTTTTTTTTCTTACATGAATTGATGATTATGTTGTCTAACCTTAAGTAAATGTGTGAGTTGTAATTATGAATAATCGTGTCATTAGAGTATTAGAGTTGACTAAATCTTTTCACCTCCACTTCCTCGGTACAATATGATCCACATGCAACAATCTAATTATGCACGAGTAATGTTTTTCTTTTCACGTACTAAGATCTTTACTATTTTTATATAAGTTCAGATATTGAGGTGTCGATTTTTCATGTTAACACAACTAGTACAATTTTATATATAAATTATATAAATAGGTAAATTAAAAAAAATATACAATTGGATAAATTGTATTATCTCATACGTGCATGCATGCATAACTTTTATTTTTGTTTATTTTTTGTGAAATTGTGCTACGTACCGAACACATTATTTTATTTTTTTTAACTGTGTAATTTCTTTTTATAATTTGTGATGAAGTTGTTCTTAGAAACACATTTTTTTCATTTTTTTTTATTTTTTGTGAAATTGTGCTAGGAATCACATTTTTTTTAGTTGTGCAAATGACTTTTAATTTTTTTATTTTTTATTTATTTTTTATGGTTTTAATTTTATAAATTTAGATAATGTAATTAATTATTTATTATATCCTAATTGAATATATTTTGAATAATTAAAAATATTAATGTAGTCAAATATATTTAAATTAATTTTTCTATAAAATAGTTAAATATAGTTAATTTAATTAATTAATGGAATTAATTAGGTTAGTTGAATGCAATGTCAAAAACACTTAAAGCAATGCCATTAAAATATATATTATCATTGAAATGTTTGGGAAAATAAATATGTAAGGAATTATTTATCATTGTCTATATGAGAAATTTTCGCGATTATGACCTTTGTTGTGACAATAAGAAATTTTTTTTAGATTATTTTAACTTGATTGATCCATTTTGTTATAAATATGAGTAGTTGTTCTACTTGTTTATGATGCAAGTGAGGGTCAAGAATGAAGTTCGGGACCGTACATGTTGATTAATAATCTTCATTCTAAACTAGATGAAATTGAATTTCAAGCCTTGTAAATGTTGTGTATATTATATACTAGGTCAACACAGTTACAAGTAGCAAGTGGAACAAATGACAATTATATGAGGACAAGACAATTGAAGAGCTTGAAATATCCTACAATCACACCACCAGTCATTTAATTTGATTGTGTATGGATTGGTTGTCAATCAAGTTGAGAAGTCGCTATCTCCTAAACATCAAACTTTGAATTTTGCCGATTATAGTGTTGGACATGACATATGGTTGATCTTTGTTCATTTTTCTAAGTAAGGTTGTGATATCCTCATAGTATTGATGTCTTGCTTGCAACATGCACTCTATATTCATCTCTCTTTCAACAAATCAAGAATTTTTTCTTACAAATATTGTTGTAACACGAGCAAAATCTGGTAGCAATCTTACTCCCTTTAAAACAAAGTTCCTACAGACAACAAAGTTGGTTGCCATGTGTCCTTTGCCTCCATCAAATGCTTGAATCCACTTCTCTAAGTACTATTTGATCTAATCATGCAATTGTCTTACGAAACTTTGACCTCATAAGTGATAACTTAACTTGAAAAGTGGGTTATTTCATTTTATAACTTGAAACAATATAGTCAAGTAAATTACATAAACTTTTGTCACAAACTAATAATAGGTAATGTTAGTTAAGAAATTTTAATACACATGTTAATCAATTGTCTCTTTAACTTTTGAATTTATGAATTTCTTGATGAAGTTAGATGTAATATGTGGTATGTAGTATACTAAGTGTTGACATTGTTGCTCCCATAAATTCAGATTCTAAAGCTGACAAGATATTTGTTATCATACATAAGTTTGGTTGTGGTGTGACATATTGAAATAATATTATGGTGTGACATATTGAAATAATAATTAGAAGAACCAAATCAAAGTTTCCTTTATCCTGCTTTCAACAATTGCAAATACTAGAGAAAATATGTTTCTATTGCCATTTTAAGCAATTACAATCAATAAAGTACCATATTTTTTGATAAAAAGTGTATTGTCCACCTGAACAACTGGTTTGCAATAATTAAATCTTTTAATGCACGAGTTAAATGCCTAAAACACACGTTCTAAGATATAAACTAAAGTGTCTAGTACATTGTCCATAACATAAGGAGAATCAATGTAATGTACAATTGTTCTGCGAAAACTTTCTTGCATAACTTGTAATTGTCTCAAAAGTTCATTATATGACTCCTACTAGTCACAAAACTCCATGGTCAAAGCTTTTTGTTTAATATTTTTCTACGTGTCATTGAATAACCATGAAGACTTTTGATCTCTGCTATTAAACTTTTGATAGGAATGAAATGATTTTCTTTTACTGAATTGAGCACAATTGTAGCAGTTTGGATGGAATCTAGATTTTGGTGATCTGAGAATGATTGACAAGCATGTGTAAGGTGCTTCAATTTTTTTAATCTCCCAATGTTGTCCGCTCTGCTGAAAGTATCTCTATTCTCTATTGACATCCATTATTGTAATTAGTGCACCTTGTTATATATAAGTCTGACTTAGATCAACGACGAAAAATTTATCCCTGCTCAATATGGTATTACTTAATGGTCTTTATAGTCACCTCCTTTGAAAGAAAACACATGCATTCATGAAGATCACATTCAATCATATTCATATAGTAAGTAGTTGGATGTGGTTTTTTGACGCATGGGTGGAATAAGGCACTTGTTCTTTGGAACTTGAGTCATGATCTTTGTCATCTTCACTAAAATTATGAATCATATCTCGAGTAATAGTTTTTTTGTATGCGTAGCAAAATTTTCACCCAAATGAAATTTGTCCTTTTATAATTAATAAAATAAGAAAATGACCATAAATTTCATGTATTACAAATTATATTTTCAAAATGAAAGCGCAATTGAAAATTTTCAAGCAATATTTTATTATTTACAGTTAAATTATATGTTCAAAATCAAATGCAAACATGAAAGTTCAATTTTTGGATTTTGTAGCTTATCTTAGAATTAAAAATTGAAAGCAATAGAAAGAATATTACAACTTGAAAACATTGTACCGAATTCAACACTTAGGAGGAGAATATGATTGTGCAATAACTTATCTAAATAGATTAAATACTTTAAGAGAGTGTATTTTATTTTGTAGTTGGTACAATTCATATATATATATATATATATATATATATATATATATATATATATATATA
>Ga0209700_104146_pt1 | contig 26574 bp, 10 predicted proteins | sample SiratroredBW_FD_187528 | JGI IMG/M metagenome (GOLD analysis project Ga0209700, IMG submission 187528) | Root nodule microbial communities of legume samples collected from California, USA - Siratro red BW (SPAdes) (version 2) | ecosystem: Host-associated > Plants > Roots > Nodule | place: USA... | reverse complement strand
AAAAAAAAATATATATATATATATATATATATATATATATATATATATATATATATATTTTATTTTATTTTATTTTTAAATGAAAGAAAACTAGCGAAGGACAGTTTTGGAATTCAAACATCAGCAGGTGCAAACTCTAGTTAGCAGAGGTGCAGGAAGCAAACACACAAATCAAGACCCAGCCGTGCTCAGGGGTATTTTTGGAATTTGGATTTTTGTAAGTGCAAACTTTAATTGATGGAGGTGCAGGAAGTAAGCCCAGCTGCTAATGACAAGGGCGTTTTAGGAATTTGGAGGTGTGGTTGGTGCAAACTGGAATACAAGGGGTGCAGGAGGCACCCCCACTAACCCATTAGGGTTTGAAGTGCCCGAGTGGCGCTGTGACGGGCAAAAGGGGGAGGATTTGCCTCGAGGCACAGGAGATGGAGGCCTGCCACCTTACTATGATGGTCGTAGGCGCGACGGCAACAGCCCACGGTGGCTTCGGCGACAGTGGCTATGGGATGCGCAGGGGATCAAGGCAAAGCTTTCGACGTAGGTGAAAAAACGTTGCATAGCGCTGCCCCTACTGGCAACCTTGGTGGGGATGGAGGGCGCGCAGGATTGTGGTGGAGATGACAATGAGAATGTGGCGTGGTGACATGTAGTTGAGGGAGACGAGTGCCACGGTGGAGGTGGTGGTTCTGTGGAAGTGTGGTTGTGGTTCTATGGTGGCTCATTGGTTTGGAGGTTCGGGGGTTGCTATAAGGTGTTTTTGTTGTAGTGGTGAGGGAGGCATGGCTAACAAGAGAGTGAGGATGGAGGAGGGAAAAGAAAGTTGGTGGTTACGAGGTTGGAGCATAACATTGGCTACCTAATAGGCACAATGGATGAGGAGAGATATGGTGGGAGCGAAGAAGATGGAGGAAGTTGGCATTAATGGTAGTTTGATGGGGCATCACTTCTTTTGGTTGGCTGTTATGATGGTACTTGCGTGCAGAAGGAAGACGTGGTGAAGGAAAGGCATGGTGGAAGGCAAGGCGGATGTCAGGTGTAGAAGCTGCTGTTACGGAGGTCGTGGTGAAGCTACGTGGGTATGGAGTTGACGCATTGCTTTACTGGTGAGGGCACGGTGAGGCAAGGAAAGAGTTTGGTTGTTTGGAAGTACGTGGAAGTGCATGTTATAGGTTGGGTTGTTGTGGGGTGTGGTGACTGCATGGTGGTTTGGAGGTATAGGGTAGTTGGTGAAGGTGCTGGAGGTAGGAGGTGACTTGATGGAACAGTAACAGAGACGTGGGAACGTGAATCTGGAGGGTTGTGAGGTACATGAATGGCAGCGCATGGTGATTGGGGGAAGACAAGGTTGGCTCTTTATGTGAAGGTGCATGGTGATGGCCGAGGATGGGGAAGGATCGAGGGTCGTTGGTGAGTTAGTGTGCGTTCTGTGATGCTTGGTGGAGGTGAGCAAATGCGTGGTACAAGTGACAGAGTTGGTGGTGAAGGCGTTGGGAGGTTTTAGTATTGCGGATGAAGGTTGGTGGTAGCTACGGAGGTGCTGAAGGTGCGAATGATAAATCCGCGGGGCTGAGAGTGAAACAGCAGAGAGGTTGAGTATGATTGGAAGAGCTATTTGAAGGATTTGTGACGCAGGGAAGTGAATCTGGAGGTATAATGGAAACGTGATGATGATATGGTAGGTTACTTGGATGGCAGAGAAGGGAGTAATGAAGCAGGGGTTAACTTGCAGAGATGCATCATGGATTCGGCTTCAACAGTGTTTGAGAGGGATAAGGCTGGTCATGATGGTCTCTAATAGTATGAGGGAGAGATGTTCATGGACAAAGTGTGTGAGTACAATGGTACAGTAATTACTGGGAGTGCTATGACTTAGATGGATGGTAGCAATTGGTAAAGAAAGAGCAATGTTAGCCTAAAATGTGATAACTCGTGGTGGTGATATGGGTATGCATACATATTGAAGGTTCAAAAATGGTAGTGAAGTTACCAGCGAGTGTGGCACATTTCACAAACATCAGATTTAACAAATCTTTTACACACCATAATGACCCAGACACAATTCATTCAGATTCAACACAATTCAAAATCAAATTATACTCCCGCAGTACAAACCAACATAAAACAGATTAAAATGAAAGATGGTAATAAGATACTACAGGGGCTGCAAAATGCCCCAATGACTAAATGCGTACCTGTTGAAGGCAACAATGTATTTTCTTCACACGTTTCTCACTCACCACTCCCTCACGAAAATGCTCTCTTTCTCCTCAATTTTTGAAAGCTTCTTTTTGCTCACATATATCCGAAAATGCTCTCATTCTCTTCAATTTTTCCAAAACTCCTCCTACTTTCTTCTCTTTTCTCCCGTTTTCCCCCCTCCTTTTCAGCGAGTGCCCACCTCCAACTGATTTCCGTTTTCTTTTTTTTCTCTTCCATGTGCCAACCCATTCCACTCACAAATCCTCTCCATTCCTAGCTTATCACGTGGCGAGCAAAACTCTCCACTCCTAGCTTGCCACGTGGCGAGCAAATCTGATTTTATTTTTAATTCTTTAATTAATTTTAAATATCCACTTATTTCATATTCTCTTTCTCTCTTTTAATAAGAAAATTCAATCAATTTAATTTAAAAACAATTTTATTTATTTTTGTGATTAAAGCACCTACAAAATTGCATAAATTATTTCTAATAATAAAATAAAATAATAATAATAAAAAAAGGTATATTTTTATCCGGACAAAATCAGGTATTGACATTGGGGACGGCTTTGCAACGGTCTGGGCCGCCTGCCCCTCCACCGTGGTCCTCAAGGTGTAAGGAATGACCTTAAGACTCTGCATATAGCATTGTCTAGCCTCCTTTGGGTCGGCTTTTACCGTAATTATCTCTTCGTTTGTCGCGGGGAACTTCATAGCCATGTGAGGAGTGGAGACGACTGCTCCGAGCTAGTTCAGGGTTCTCCATCTGACCAACACATTGTAAGCCGTATCTGCGTCCACCAAAATGTAGCGGACCGTCAATGTTCTGTAGGACTATCCTCTTCCAAAGGTTGTTAGCAAATCGATGAACCCTCGAGAATATACTTTTTGCCCAGCAAAATCGAGTAGGGTCTTGGAGTACGCCTGGATAGCAGACTTGGGTATTTTGAGCTTTATAAAGGTTGACCAATAGAGTACGTCCGCTGAGCTACCTTGATCGATGAGGATTTTATTCACCCTCCAATTGGCTATCGTTGCTGTCACCACCATTAGGTCATCCTGATTCAGATCGTTGATTGAGAAATTTGAATCCGAGAAGGTGATGGTGGGTTGCGAACGGGGTGGTAGATAGCTAACCGAGTTGATGTTCCTGTAATGTCGCTTTCAGGAAGAGCTAGTCGAACCCCATCCTGCGAAGCTACCCGCAATCGTACCGACTGTGCCAAAATGGATGGGAGGCTCGAAACTTGTCTTTCTCAATGTGCTTGGATGGGGGTGAGGGTTCCCTACGGATCTAAATTGGATATCCACCATGTTGATAGAACCTGTCGTCATATTGGGATCCTAGCGTGTCTCTCTGTCTTCAGCTCTTTGTTCTTTTGTCCTTTCCTCTTCGGGACCGAAACGTCCTCGGCCCCTGCCTCGACCTCGTCCACTGCCCCTTCCTCCACCGGCGCCGAAATCTCTTGGCCCTTCTCGGAACTGGCGCCCCTTCTGAACAAAGCGGGCTAAGGCGCCAGATTGTATGAGCTCCTCAATGAGGTCCCTAACTTTTGTGCACTCCTCGGTGTTGTGCCCCGATGTTCTGATGGTAGCTGCATCGAAGTGTGGAATCGGCCCCAGGCTAAGACCGCCCCGGCCGAGGAAGGCGGATAAGGTCTAGAGAACATGATTCCTGTAGTACTGTCTCTCGCGTGGCATTCAGGGGGGTATATCGGTTGAAGCGTCCTGGCCTGGCATGTTCTGGGATCATTGGCCCTCTCCTGTGGACTGAGGTCGCCACTTTCGCACCTCGGTATTTTCCTCTATGTTCATATACCTGGTTGCCCTGGTCCTCAGGCTGTCCATGTTGGGTGGTGGGTCGGCATAGAGTGACTCAAGGAACGGGTCCGACTTCAGTCCTACCAGAAGTGAGTGTCTGGTTACAACCGGGTGCAAATTGGGGATTGACAACGTTGCTCGAGTGAATCTGGTCATGTAGTGCCGGAGGCTCTCATTATCCCCCTGGACCACATCCTGGAGTGAAGCCGACGAGGTTGAGGCCGGTTTACTGTCGGCAAACCTAGCGGTGAGCCTGACACAGAGCATCTCAAAAGAATTGACTGAATTAGCGGATAAGGAATAATACTAGTCTAATGCAGGTCCATGTAATGTTGTTAGAAACAATCGGCAGTGGACTCGCTCGTCTGCAGAAAAAAGATTCCCCTGTGTCATTAGGACTTAACATGAGTGCCGGGATCGGAGGTCCCGTCATAGGTATCCATGTGCGGCCACTGCCATTTGGACAGAAGTCGCGCCATCATCACCTCCGCCATGAAGGGATGGAAACCGCTGATGTGCTCCCTCAACTCATCCCCCAGTGGTGGGGGAGGAATTTCATCGAAGGGGTTGTTGTGGTAATGTCGCGAATGACGCTTGCTAGATTCCCATGTTCGTCCCGTTCGCGACGAACGGGCATGTTCCGTTACCTGGCTCCTAGTCGGTATTATGCTCCCCGCCGATTCATCAAAACTTCCTGCGGACGTTTCCCCGTTCCACTGTGTGGAGGGGTTTGGGTGAGGGCTCCTGGACAACTGTCCCCTTCCTCTACGGAAGGTGGTCATGCGGTCATAAAAGGGGCGCATGTCCTTATCGTGATGCCTCTGCTGGTTTCGAATCTGGGCGTCGATCCTATCGTGTGCCTCCTGCAAGGTGTTTTGTACCTGGGTTTCATTTTCCTGAAGGGCGACCTGCAACGCATTCTGGACCTTGACCTCGGTCTCCTTCAGGACAGCTTTGACAGCTTCTATGCTTTGTTTGACGACCCCTTGGAGGGTTTCGACCATGGTTGGGTCCATTGCTGTGAAGAAAATGCAAATGTGGTCCTGGGATTAGTTTTACCCGGGCCCCACGGTGGGCGCCAAAATGTTCTTACCCGACTTGAGTATGAGTCGTCTCTCGTATTTGCGTCGGCCTCTGAGTCGGCTTTCTGCGTCTGGTCCGAAGGGAGGTCTACCAGCAGAAGACTCTCCGACGCTCAAATCAATAAGAGTGTTTTAGGTATGTATGAAAAAATGGAATAATAGAATAAGGATGGGGAAAAAATATCACTTTCTGTAGACCTGAATCGTATTTATAGGGCCTTGACATTAAAGACCGGATATTTGCCTGATAATGACATGATATTTTGTTATAATGATTTTGAGGAATCTAGGATCACGAATTATCATTTCTGGATCAACCAGTATCATTTAGGATATATGTTATATAACTCTGATTGACAGTGGATTGGGCCTGATATGAAACGGGCGAACCTAGGCTTGATTCGAGGTAGGTACAATAGTATTTAGAGATCAAGAAAACAAATTAAAGAGTTAAAAAAACAAGAGATTATAATCAGTTTAGCATTATCTGGAAGCAGAGCTGGAAGAATAAAGAATGGATAAAGGGTCATGAGACAGCTACTTTACCAATAAGTCAGAAGGAATATTTTCAATAGTACCTGACAAATCTCTCTCACAAATTAAAACAGTATCAGTAAGCAATGACATGTGCTTCAACCTTAAAACCTTGGACAAAAGTGATGTAATTATTGTCATTAAGATCATTGTCTCCCTTCTCCAAAACTGCCAAGTGTTAACACAAAAGCTAATAAAAACCTTTTAACCAAGTAACTATTCACAAGAATTATAACAACCATATCCTGAATCCATACTCCTCTACAACTTTATGAGCTATTTTTATTCTTTCTTCTCCTTAAAAAAATCTGATTAAGTTTTGGTCTTTGAATTCATGTTTTCATCTTAACTTCAATAATCTGTAGCACTCAAAAGTTCAGAATTGCGTCTAATGATCTATGCATGAAAAAGGGGTGCGTTTGAAAGGGGAGATGTAGACCATATTAGAAGGTGAATCAAGGTAAATAAATTCTGATCACCAACACCGGTCTGAATAACTTTTTTTTAATATCATGTTAAGACCTGCATACTTATCATGGTAGCTGATGTATTAGTATATTCATGGACTTTGCTGCAATTCATGGTCCCTTGGAATGTAAAGAGCTCAACTACTTTCATTGTGCCTTGTGCCAAGGAGAGCTCGATCCCCAATATCTCCAGAGAATCTGAAGCTCACTCATTCTCGGAGTCACCATATCTACCTTTTGACTCACTCAAACTTCACTAATTCGTTACAAGAACTGTAACACCCAAAAATAAAAAATAAAAAATTTATCTATAACATCTAATCTATCCAAAACAGTAGTTAAAACATAATGCATAATAAAGATATTTATATCGACCATTCACTAACATTGTATTTCAAAAGATTTCCTTCTTCATAGGGAATTAAAACATAACTAATTACATTTACACATATATACATATAAACAAAATAAGACTTTTGTTTTTCAAAAAGCTTTTAAGGCTGCAACTGGCTCATTCAAGAGCACCTTCCACAGTACCATCTGCAATATTACCTGCTCCTATGTATAACACGATCATTGCAGTAGAAACAAACACACACCACAAACAAGAAAGGGTAAGCTAGTAATTCAAAATATCTCAATTAATCTCAAATAATCACAAGTATACATCATTTAATACATAACAATCAATTGACAACATCTATCATTCAACTCAAGACATCATATAATATAGACAGACTCGATCTACTTCCGGAAGACTCGTGCATTGAATAGACCCCGAGATCTGCACTTGTCATACTACCCCAATTTGTGTGTCTCATCTCATCACCATTAATCTCATATGACAGGGTTAATCCATATGACTGTCCTGACCAACCTTTTTTCATGTTGCAGTTTCAGTCATATGAACCTCCTTCGACTCTCACCACCTAGTAATATTCATCTATTTGATTCCTATTACTAGTAGAGTTAGGATATCAATCGTTAAACCAGATCCTTAGACAATGCACATCTTATTTCTCAGCACAGATGTTTTCTTTCCTGAAAACACTATGTCTACGCATCACATACAATTCATATCATACATCATCAATTTTCATTCATCTATTCATTCACTTTCCATTTCAATCTCAACAATCTCAATAAAACTTTATCACTTTATATAATTATACAATATCAGATACGATTCCTCAGTTAATCATGCATAAAAAAAAACATATATCAAAGTCTTATCACAAGTCATATTCAATCTAGTAAACAACAATCAAAAGTTCTTACATATTACTTTCGAACATCATTACTCAAATCAGGTCAAATCACATCAAATCAAGATAAATAATCAAACATATTCAGTGCTCAAGGACCATTCAGACCTGCAAGAAAGACTTGAGCACTGACAATCACATATTCAAGTACTTTATCCTAAAGTTATATTTGAAAGTAACTAATTAGTATAAAACAAGTTACTAGATTCCCTTACCTGATGAAGATCTCTACAACAATTCCTCCACCCGATAAAGATGCTAATCTCAAAATCTAGGATCTAGAAAAAGTTATCAGAATAAAACCAAATTTTAGTATAATCTTAATTAAGTTGAGAGAAGTACTTTTCTCAATTGTCCCTACTAAGATTGATGACAATAACCTAAGGAAAAATAGAGAATAAGGGATCTTTAGAGCAAATATGAACTTACTCTGTTTGAGATTATGATCGGTTAGAAATGATCCCTAGGGAGAGCTTGAGAGAACGAGAGAGAAAAGAAAAGGAATTGGAGGTGCAGACACACGGCTTTTGTGCCTTACAACAAATAAATATTTTATTTTTAATTTTATAATTTTATCAATTAAAAAAATTAAAATATTTATCATATCTATCAAATCATTCACAAACTTTTCACTCAAATCTTTCCCTTAATCCAGCCAACTTAACTTTTCATACACTTTCATCTCAAATCTATTTCCTCAAATCCACTCCTTCAACCAAACAAAGCATTCACTTGATTTTTTTTTTCCATTATATAACAATATTAGTATAGGTAACAAAAATGACTTTATATTTTTTTTTCTATGGTTTTGAAATTTTTGTTTTACGCTTGTTGAGAATTCAATTGTTTTTTCTTAATTAGAGTTTTTTCTAATTTTCTTAGTCTTGATCAATTTTTTGTACACTTAATCAAAAGGTAAAATATATACATCCTTCTCATTGAGTAGACGCTTGGAGATGAGGTGAGATATCAGTATATGTTTGTTTTGCTGACAAGATTATGTTGAATTTGATTGATGTTGTTTGATTAAGTTCAACTCTGTAAAAAGAATTGAAGGATAATAATATTAAGAAAATCAAGTAATAATTTGTTGTGAAAGAACTTGAGAGGCAACTTATTTTCTGTATTATTTTTAAATCATCTATTTTAATTTTCTACACAACAATCCTCAAAAATCCTACTATTATTACTGAATTTCCTTGTTGTATATAAGTTTTGAACATTGATTGGCTGAATTTACTATTGAATCCACTGGGAGACGACTTGGATTAATTTTTCTCTATATATACTATCATCTCTTTGGTATTAAATGATCTAGCACTACATCAACACTAGAATTCTCTTTTAATTTGTTGGTGAAATAATTTTGATCAGTGCATATCTAACTTTATTTTCCATTTTTAGTTATATTTAATTAGTTGTCCAAATTATTAGAGTGACCACATTATAGAAAAGAAAGAAATTTTATTCTAAAAAAAGTGAAAAAATTTTAATTTATCATATTCAATCTTATTTCATGTTTTTATATCTTATTTGATTTATCATATTTTATTTCAATATTTAATTATTGTTTTTATCTTTATTTTTAATTTTGTTGTTTTTATTTTTGTTCTTAATTTCTGGTGTTATTTTTAATTTCTATTTGTTTGTTTTGTTTTTAATAATTTTAATATCAATTTTGGCTTATTTTGTTTTCTTAATTTCAATTTAAACCTTAGTTTTGTTTCTTAATTTTTTTAAGGAAAATTTGTGAAAGTGATTTAGCAAAGGTTATGGCTATTAAATACTTAATACTTAAGAATGTTCAATTGTGACTCACGTCTCTTTCCTAGATGTTTATTTGGTAAATTTCAACATCTTCTCTTTAAAAATAAATAATAAATAAATATTGTTCTTTATTGTGTTTAAAACATATTATGTTATATCTTATCTAGTATATTACTAGAGCAAATCCAAGATATCTACTACATCCTTTCAATCCTGAGATTGAACGTACATACCATAACCTCTTTAGACAATGGTATATGATCAAAGGGATATATCTCGGGTTTGCTCTGGTTATCTACTAAATAAGACATACCATACCATAATATGTTTTAAACATATATAGAGAATAATATTTATTTTTAAAGAAAAAATGTTGAAAAATTATTAAGTAAACTCTTAGAAAAGAAAAGTGAATTACAATTAGACATTCTTATAAAGTTTTTCCTAATCAAAGTCTTTTCTAGAACACTTTCACAAATTTTTCTTAAAAAAAAAATAGAAACAAAACTAAAGTTTAAATTGAAAATAAGAAAACAGAAACCAAGATAAAATTGAAATTAAAATTTCTAAAAACAAAACAAAAAATAGAAATTAAAAATAGCACCACAAATTAAGAATAAAAATAAAATATGACAAATAAAAATAAAATTAAATACGATATAAAAAGATAAAATAATATTGAATATAATAAATATTAAATTTTTTTTAGAATTAAATTTCTTTTTTTATGCAGATGAATACAAAAAACTTAAAATTGTAGATAAATAAGAAAATTGAAAATCAATCTCAAACTAGATTCTTTGTCAAGGTGAATTACAATTAGACATTTAGTCAAAGTCTTTTCTAGAACACTTTCTCAAATTTTTCTTAAAAAAAAAAATGAAAAACAAAGCTAAAGTTTAAATTGAAAATAAGAAAACAGAAACCAAGATAAAATTGAAATTAAAATTTCTAAAAACAAAACAAAAATAGAAATTAAAAATAGCACCACAAATTAAGAATAAAAATAAAATATGACAAATCAAAATAAAATTAAATATGATATAAAAAGATAAAATAATATTGAATATAATAAATATTAAACTTTTTTGTAGAATTAAAATTTTTTTTTATGCAGATTAATACAAAAAACTTAAAATTGTAGATAAATAAGAAAATTGAAAATCAATTTCAAACTAGATGAATAAAAAAACTAAAAATTGTAGATAAATAAGAAAATTGAAAATCAATTTCAAACTAGATTCTTTGTCAACACGTCAAATTTGATCCATGATTTTATAGCAAATTAAAAAATATTTCATAGTGTTGATCACCTAGACAGTGCTAGACCATTTAAGAAAAAAAAAACAATAATAAATTTAATAAATCAATGTTATAACCTATCTCCAAGAAGAAAAAAGAAAGCCAAAAGGAGATTTTTGAAGATTATTATGCGAAAATTAAAATAAATGATTTAAAAAACGTCAATCAATTCAATAGAATTTTATCAACTATTTTTTTATCATCTTAATTATTTTAATATTTTTTATTTTAACGCTAAACTGGTTAAGGACTAAAAATAATACTATTATCTGGTAAAAGAAATACTTTTTTATGATAAAAATAGTGATTGATGGGATTATTACAAATGAATAAAGTTTCATAAGTAAATATTATAAACAATATTTATACAAAATCTTTAGAAATTAATAAGATAATGTGTTATTTTTACCATAATAAACGATTTAATAAAACTAATATGATAAGTTATTAATTTCACTAATATAAAGAGGATGGATCATTGCATAATTTTTTTAATATCATCTTCTATGCAAAATTATATAATTGTTTTAAAGTAAATAAACATACGTGGAAGAGGATTGTATTTCTTAGTTTCTACTTCTCTTTATATTAATATTTTGGTAAAAAAAATATTTAAAAATCATTTTCCATAAATATTATTTTTTACAAATGTTAATTTTTTTTTTATAAAATACACAACTGTTTTGGTCAAAAGTTTTTTTATTATTTTTTTCCGCCCAAATAGAACTATATCCTCTTCCTTATAGAGGCATTCTATATATTTCTGAAGTCAATTTCAGAATTAAAAAAAATTCTTCAATCAAACATCAGTCAATCATAATAAGTAATATCATATTTGCATAGATTTTAAACATATTTAATATGATTAAAAACAATAATAAAAAGTTTCTATTTATTTTATTTTATTTTAATTCTTTTATTTGTGGAAAGCAGAAGGGTATCAACGTAAAAGCACGTGAATTCAAAATCTAAAGACAGTGCGCGTGATTTTCTCTTTCAATTTTCACTTGCTCTCAACGGCTTTCTCTGCCTTCCTGCATCGAAGCTCTCCAACACTTCAAACCAACACCTCAATGGTTTCTCTCAAGGTAAGGGTTTCACTCTCCAATTTTCACTATTCCAATCTTTTCCTTTCAATTATTTCACTCCCCAATTTTCTCACAATCCTGCTATCATTTTTCGTTAGGTTTTCACCTTCGATTCTGTCTTTAAATCCTAATTCTTGTTTGGTTCTTGCATGCTTCAGGGAAAATCCAGAGTGGGCTCAACTCGAGCCTCTGTGGTCGGTGCTGCCCAGTCTCGCCCAAGCGGTATATATGTGTTTATTTGATTTTTTTTTCTGTTATTGTTTGGTATTCTAGAAATGTTATGTGTTTTTGGTTGGTGATTTTGTATCTATATTGAGCAGCGGGTGGTACGAATTTCAAGGTGTTTTCGGAAATTGACAGGACCAAAGCTGGTGGTGATGGGAATATGTGGGTATTTTTTTTTTGTTGTGATTGAGAATTTATAGTAAATATGTATAGTATTTTGTAGAACTAATTTTGATTGTTTCTCTAGGACTTCTGCTAGAGGAACAGGTGCAAATTCAAGGTATGGTGCCTTAGTTGGCTTCTAATGATGTGCTTTCTGCTCCATGGGTTGTTTTTAGGTGCTGAAATCATGAACAACTGTAGAAATCTAACGGAATTAAAATTTGATTATTTGTTTGCTTTTATGAGATATCAGATAGATAAGGAAGCCCTATAGTGAAAGGGGGTTTTAGATAGCTGGGATTTGAGAATTCAACTTGTTTTTAACTGACTCCTGTAGTTCAAATTGAGTTCAAATTGCACGGGGCTTGTCTCAAGATTGTATCTTTTATATGATTCATATGAAGTCTGAATCTGCTACCTTGTTTTGTGTTTTTTGTCATTGTCTGAAACAGTTGTTTTTAGTGAAACCATGACAACATATGGCAGAATGATATTCATTTCTTGTATATGTTCTTATATGCCTGAAATATGTAAAAGCACTGTAGTGATCTATCTATATGTTCTCGCTCCTCCTTTGCAATTTATGCAGAAGGAGTACTGTGGTAGCTAGCAAAGGGGTCATTCTTAATAGTACCAGTAATCCAAAGGTGATAAACATTCTGAACCTCTAATACTTTTTGAGGTCTAAATATTTTGTATCCTTGAGTCTGTCCTTGGTTACACTTCATATGTCTAACTATTATGCAACTTTCATGGTGAAGGGTGGTCTCAAAAAGAGTATGGATAAAAGTAGTGGCAAATATGGTACTTCTTGTAAGTATTAACTGAACTCATTTTGCGTTAAAATTATGTGGAATGACAGACTTCTCATATTCACTTATTCTGGCTTGTAATAGCAAATACAGCTGTGAGAAAGGCATTGGCTGATGTTAGCAATGTTCAAGAAAAGTTCACTGCAGCTGTTGGGCATGCTAACTCAAAAATGAAGTAAGAATCATATTTATGGTGGATAGAAAGAAAGTTAGACGGGAGGTGGTAGTATTGCACTGTTTAAATAGAATATTTGCAACTTATTTCTGGATACTTATCTTGTATAGTTATATAAAAATTTCATATATAGAGTCCAATTATTAATGTCATTCTTTTGTCATAGGTTTTTGTTTTGGATTTTCTGATAGATTGCTCGATAATATCCGGTGGCGGCCTAAACATTTTCACCTTTGATTTTGTTAGAATATCTAGAAAATTTCTCAATATTTTTACTGTATCTTAGAGTGTATTAAATATCTCTCAGGACTGGTTATGGTTTTCAATTTCATGATTCATGGATTTTTTTTTTTTTTTTTTTTTTTTATTATTTTTTGTTTTTTTTTTTTTTTTTACTTATTTAATTGGGATTGAGAGTCTAGTATTAGTATAAAATAGTGGTTTATGAAAGGATTTTGTCTCACGTCATATCACATCAAGAGTCAACCTTTCTCATCCATGCTGGAACACGTTTGTCCTAGTTATCTCCGGTTATATCCAACCCACTTGTCCCAATTGACCACCTTCCCATTGCTATGTGGCTCCATTGAACCACCGACTTTTCTTGTTTGGTGGTAATATCAGTATTTTCTTTCTGTCAGTCTTGCCATTACTTCTGGACAATGTCTGTTCCTAGGAAATATATGGCTTAATCCCGATTTTGTCCTGCTTCTGTCTCAAATGTAGTCCAAACCCAGTTCAGTTCCATTTTGCGCGTCATTTTTAATTTTCTTTTCTTGTTAAATGTAACAACAAACTTAGTTAGCTTTGGCTTTTGAGGGGCGAGCAAATATCTTATATATTGTATCTTAAATTTGTTTTTAGTATATTAAATGATCCCTTAGGAGTGATTTCATATTTCATCATATTTCATAGTATTAAATGATCCCTTAGGATTAGGAGTCTACATTAGCATATAAGTAGGGGTTTGGTGTTTATATTTTTTTACATCATCAAGTGATGTCTGTTTTAGATTTTTAGTAGTTTACCTCCTTTGTTCTTCCTATCTCAACCCTTCAATTTCAACAAAATGTCAAAAATTAACTACTCAAGTCGGTAGGTGAATGCACACGAATCAATTTCTGCGCGGAAGAAGAAAGAAGAACAAGAAATTGTGTTTGCATGAAACAATCTGTGAACAGCATCAGCTGCATATACTTCTGATAATGCAGCTCTCCCCCCTCCCTTTTCTTATTCATTTTACAAACTTATAATAATAATATAAACAAATAAATGAAAATAAAAATAATATTAAAAATGAAATTAAAATAAATAATATTAATAATAAAATAAATAGTAATAATAATAATATTATTATTATTATTATAAATAATACCAAATTACCTTTAAAGTTCATTTTTGTTGTCAATTAAACAACTATTTCCATCCCATTTTTCACCTATTTCTTTTCTCTTTTCTCACCTACGTACTTCCTCTTCTTCTGTTTCTTTTCTCTTTATCAAACACACTTAGTCTTGAAATCACATTAAATCATGTTAAGTTTAGATGATTAATCAGCTTATTCTTTCTTTTTCCTTCTATCTATATCCTATAATTTTAAAAACACAGCTGATGGGTAAAATCACATGAATGTTATAATTAAGTAGCTTAACATACCTTCTCACACAAGAGATCTTTGTTCTTGATGAGTGGACAATGTACAGAGACCCGTCTCATCAGATTGAAGCTAAATATTCTCCTAGAAGAATGGGGCCAAACACGATTTGTTGCATTTCTTTACTATAGGGTCATAATGATGTTTATACTAGGCAGAACCAAGTTTTCTGGATACTTATGCTCTTGGATGAAAGACTCTTGAATTATTTCATATTTTAACAGCTTTCATATTTTTTGTCACGGGACCTTTGACATTAAAAGAAAATTCAATCTCTAGAAGAAAATTCAATCTCTAGACTCTTCACGTAATAGAAATTGATCTTGTGATGATGCTTCACGTAATAGAATTTGATTTTGTGATGTTGGTTTTTCTCACGCAGACATTGATGCAATATTCTCTACAATTGCTTGAATACGATAGTATATTAATTATATCCTTATTTTCTCTATGCCTGCTTCATTATTTGATTTTGTATATCTTATGTGCCCTTATAGGGTTTCAGCAGGTTCAAGTACCAAAATAGTGGGTGTATCTTTGAGGAAGTCCATCACGGTATGTTAACCACTTCACTAATTATTCCAATTTTCTGCTAAGCCTATATTTTCTTTGAACTTGATAAGTTCTTTATGTAAAGGAGTACTCCTTTTACTGGTGTTAGTTAAAACCCCAATACGCCAAAAATGAGCCATCGATGAAATTTTTGCTGTACAATCTACGAAGTGAAGTATAAAAGCGTAATGAGTTTGAAAGAAGTCCTACAATACCGTTAATCTTGATGTCTGTGGTTCTCCATGTTACTCATTTATAACAATATGATATTCATCTATTTATGGATTTTTCTTTTCTCAGTTCCCCTTGGCCTTAGCTTCATTTATTTAGAGAGAAGCAAACATATCTGTGGATAGAGTTTTTAGTTTCATTGTAGGTCTGAAGCGAATATACAAATTTCACTTTATCCTTTTCCTAGTGAAGATAAAGAATGCCTTAAGTATGTAGTTTAAAACTATAAGCATATTAGATTAAGTTTAATTCTGAAGAAATGATCCTTTATTTTTCTAAAGATCTCTTAGAAAGCTGGTAGGAATAATCAATTATTTCTCCAAAATAAGTTGATCCCAGCACTCACTGAGATCTTTATGATAAGCCAAGAAACTTTTCCTTAAAATAAATGTACTCTGAAGCGGATATACAAATTTCACTTTATCCTTTTCCTAGTAAAGATAAAGAATGCCTTAAGTATGTAGTTTGAAACTATAAGCATATTAGGTTAAGTTTAATTCTGAAGAAATGATCCTTTAGTTTTCTAAAGATCTCCTAGAAAGCTGGTAGGAATAATCAATTATTTCTCCAAAATAAGTTGATCCAAGCACTCACTGAGATCTTTGTTATGATAAACCAAGAAACTTTTCCTTAAAATAAATTTATCACTTGTGGACCTTGCAATTGGTGTTTCTTTTCTAGCTAATCATCATAATCATATATACAAGACGAACTTTTGAAAGTGGTTGGCGAGGAGTTTTATTGTTTTAGAACAGCTTGATTTATCGGTACTCATGGCATATATGAGTCGAATCATAAATTCACACTTCTATTTTATCTCTTTGCTTAAAAATATATGTTTAAAATATATGATAATGCGTAACAGGTTTTTAAAAGTTGTTTTTCTGCTTTTCTGAAAAGCTATATCATAGAATCATTTTTGTTAATGATACAAGATGACCCATGTATCGTTTTCTACCATTCGGCAGCATTAACGGTGGTACATCTAACCTTCTTTATTTTGCTGAGATGGTCATGGTAAAAGGGAAACATTTACAAAGTATAAAACATTAACAATTCAAACTTCCTTCGGTCTATACTATTATGAAGCACTGATCATTATTCTTGTTTAAATTAGGGAAGAGTGCAAAGAAATACAAGTAAAGCTGATGTTCAGTTAGATGCTCTCAATAAAGGTGACTGATTACCTCATAAGTATTTTTATTGTATCTTGTATGTTTAGAATATCATTTAGATGTTTTTCTCCCTTTAGATGATCAGAAGCCTAATACAAAAGGAGGCCAGTCGGTTTTTTCCTCAAAGGACAGGTACTTAGATACTGTCTTTTGTGTTTATCTCACATTTAATAGGATATTAGAGTTATAAATGGTTGATTTTTATGCTTCCAAGCACTTCATTACAGAAATTATATTGCCTTTTATTTTATATTTGCAGGTTTACATGGAAGACTACAGCTGCAAGGTTTTTTTAATATTTCATTTTATTGGTTCAAGTGAGCTTTATGAGTAACGTGAACTGAGACCACTATATTCTTTGTCTCTTCCAAGCACTTCAAGGAAGTCTTTACCAGTACCAAGGAGGGTAATCAAAGAAGATACGAATAAAACAACGGTAATATAATCTTGTTATTGTTTGTCTATTCTTGTGGTAGACAGTTGCAATAAAATATATTCAGATTGCCATATTTTTCATTTTTGTTTTCAAAATCCTTTTCCTTTTCTTATACTTCCACTTTGCTTCCTTGCAGGAAATTGTTCGAAGTTCTCAAACAGCAAAAGGCCAAAGTGGTCTTCCCTGTAAGAAGTTGTGGCATAGATAAGCACTTTGCAAATGTCAATGAACTGACTGTGCTATGTTAATTAAACTTAATATGCTATTGATTTCAGCTAAGGCAACAACAAACAGAAGAGATAGTTCCCAACTGATTAATGCAAGAAGCCATCTATGGAAGAATCGAATGAGTGATGGTTTTGTTCTAACGTAAGTGATAATCAATCGCATCATTAGCTTAGTTCCTGCTTCCTCTGTGTAAATTATGCACTTCTGGTATATTTTATCTGTTTGATTAGCTTCAAGTTGCAGAAATGGGGAATATAGCTAGTAAGTCTATTTAATTACGAAGTGATGTCTAGAAAACCAATACTGATTAGCTGCATCGACACTCTGCATTATGATGGCCCAAAGAAGGAGGCTCTTGAAAGCAGTGATATTTATGATTACCTCTTCTTAACGTAATCCATATTCTACAATGTAATTGATTTTTGACTATCTAATGCATCCACTGTATATAATTATGAGGTGATGTCTGGAAAACTGATACTAACTAGCTGCAACGACACTCTTCATTCTGATGGGCCAAAGGAGGAGGCACTTGAAGGCAGTGATATTTATGATTTAGGGTTTAGGGAGACAGTGATATTTATGATTACCCCTTTTTAACGTGATCCACATTCTACGATGTTGTTATTATCTAATGCATCCACAGTATCTGTCATATGTTTAAGCTGTTTCGTGAAGGAACATGAATGTTTAAATTGCAAAATACTTGTAATACTGCAGTATGTGCTGTCCCTAACTCACAAACTCAGAGACAATAAATATATCTTTCTAATGCAAAGAAAATGTAATTGATCCTAAATGATGGTTAGTATTGAACATTTTTCCAATAGTAAGTAACTGCTAATGACATTTTTAAACATTCTGATGTTGAATTACTACTACTTTCTAATAATATTAGCCATAACTGCCCATAATACTCCGTTTAAAAGTTCTTTACATGTCCCCTCAAATTAAAAAAGTGGCCTTGCAGCATATCCAATGCACGGGCTCACCACCCTAGTATGTGTTGAGGTACAGATGGATGATTTTATATCTACATAATCTGTGATATAAGAAATCATTATTATTATTTAGATTGTAGCTGAAGGCCTGTTTATGCTCATCATTAACATCTACTTATTCTTAATAAAAGATTAATTATCGATTGATAGATGATATTTGTAAATATTATTAATTGTTCATTTCATGCAATTCATCTGTGATACAGGGTTCAGCCTAATGTTTTACGTGCATCCTCAAGGAAGTCTGTCAGGGTATGTTGGCTGCACTCTGTTATCTGTAACATATTTTACTTGTTTGATTAGTGCAGCAGTAGTTCTTTGGAATTTATATCTGTTGTGTTTATTTTGCATTTTACTTGGAAATTCTCGGATGCTTGTATAATTGATAAGGCTGAACAGTATAATGTAGTTTGCTGAAGTACAATATAGAAGAAAACCCTTTAATGTATATATGTATATCATATGATTGATACATGCACTGATGTTCATGCTCTAAATATTATGCTTGGTGCATTTAATGATATAAGGAACTGTTCTCAGTCAACAATACCTCTACATTTTGATTTTGTTTCTTAGCTTTGTGAGAAGTAATTGAAGATTTGTTTCTCCTTTGTGAACCTGAGTTTTACCTTGTTCATTACAGCCAGTTGTTAAGACCACACTCAAGGCTTCCGTTGCACAAAGGACTTCAAAATCTCAGTCCATATCAGCTCAGAGTAAATTAGAATCAACTATTGCAACGTCATCTCAGAACAAACCAACATCAGCTCAGAACAAATTAGAATCAACTAGTGCAACCTTATCTCAGGAAAAAGAAACAGTTTCTTTGTCTCTTCCTGAAAATGGTTCAACAGTTTCTGATGATGCAAATCAAAGACATCTTCCATCTGGAGAAAGCAATCTAAAAACAGATTTGTCAGAGTTTATTCCAAGGAAAAAATCCAGCCGCAGAAAATCATATACAACTTCATTAATTGAGGGATCTAAGGTTTTGATGCTCAAAATGATACTACTAGTTTAGTTTCGTAAATTTAAATGACATGTAGCCCCTTATTTTGCAGTTTCCCAAGGAAAGTGAAGTTAGAGTGCAAGATAACCTACCCAGTATAGATAATGAATGCAATCAATTTGAAGTTTCTGAATACGTTGATGACATATATCAGTACTATTGGCTTACTGAGGTAATACTCATCGTGCCTATGACGTCAGCTCTTTTTTATGTTGTCCTCTTTGTTACTCATTAGTCTAGAGATATACTTTTCTTTTTTCTAGATGAGTAAATTTCTTCTTTGATGATATTAGATGTATTTGAGAGGGTTGATAATAGAACATGGATGTTTGAGAGTTTGATACTTGTAACAACCATGAGAGGTTGATGCTCCCTCCATTCTTTTGCTAACAATCTTTCTCCAAGAGCACTCATGCCACAGTTGTAGTATTTGAAATTCTTCTTGAAATTTTGATCTACCGCAATTTTTGACTTCTTCTAGAACGATCTCTCATCCCGTAATCATTTTCCAACCTATCTTCCTTACTTTTTTACCTTGATTCTTCTTCAATAATAGTTCCAGCTGCATCATGTCTATAATTCAGCTATTTTTTATGGTTTGCACTTTGTTACTCGTTACTCTAGAGAAATAATTTTCATTTTATCCTTGAGTAAATTTCTTTTCTTATGAACACGGCTGTGTCTTTCTTTCTATTTCCCTCCCATTCCACTGTAGGCTTTAATAGCTCCACCAAGTGTGGAATTAGTAAATAATTTTCTACAACAAAAATTTTTAGATTGTAAGCTTCCGAGGACACTATGCATTTAGGAATAAAATCCCACGTCGGATGTAAGTAGTAAACATTTTACTTTGTGATGTGCCCCACCGCCTACATATAGAAGCTTTGGTGGATCCTTTAAATCATCCCGTCTTCCCATAATAGTTTACTTAGAGAAAAATTATTTATCTTGAGGTTCTTTTATTCCTTTATTTTTTCTCATTTCTTATTTTGGCTGCTGACTTATTTTTTACTCTAATGGTACCCAACATAAGCATTTCCCAAACTTGACTGTATTGAATATAATTTAAATAACTTGACAATCTTGCAGCAACTATCATACTCAACACTTCCAATACGCACACTGACATTCAATACAATCATATCTATAGTTTTTTTTTATTATTTAAAAATCGTTTTTATATGGAGGTCTTGATTCAATTGCAAATTTATATTTTGATGTTTTACTCTTCTCCCATGTGCTTGGATAAATACTTTATTGCATTAACAGAAAGAGGTGATGCAACTTTATTCAACATCTGTCATCGTTCAAAGACATTGTTTCACTAATTTTGTCACTTCCTTTTTGGTGTAATCATGACAGCACTGGGCTTATCTATACAAATTTACGTATTACATTTTATCAATATTCTCTAATATCAAGTAATGACTTTATCTTTGCTTTCAACTGCAGGCAAGTAGTCCAGCGCTAGCAAATTACATGTCAATTCAGACGGACATTACACCTCATTTGCGGGGCATTTTGATCAACTGGCTAATTGAAGTAAAGGACTTCCCTCATTCAAGATGGCTTTCCTTTCACTATGTCGTGTCTTTTTTCTTGTTCTACCGATGACTTATCGTAGTTATTTTCTTTGTCTATCATTATTGGTTATTGTAGGTACACTTCAAATTTGATTTGATGCCAGAGACACTGTATCTCACTGTTACGTTGCTGGATCAATATCTCTCCCTGGTGACAATCAAAAAGACTGATATGCAGTTAGTCGGTCTTACAGCACTTTTGCTAGCTTCAAAGTATGAGGATTTTTGGCATCCTAGGGTAAGAAGCCATATTTGAGCATTACACTTTTGAAGAAAAGATGGCATGCTTTATCGGGCTCATTTTTTTTGTTGCATTTGTTCCAGGTCAAAGATTTAATCAGCATCTCTGCTGGGTATACTAGAGATCAAATGCTTGGAATGGTAAGCAGTGCATATTATTAAGCATTTCTGATTGCACTTCTCCTTTGCATCCTCACGTTTAAGAATGAACTTGAATCTTGATATATTTCATAGCATATAATGAATGGCTTAGCAAATTGGTGGATTTTTCATTCAGATAATACCGATTGATCACACTATTTTTTTTTTTTTTTGTTGAAAAAATGCAAATGAGGAAGTTCACACGTGCCAATTGATAAATTTAAAATTTTTCCCTTTGTTCAATTTCTTAGAGTTTTATTCTAATTTGTTGTATGGTTCTCTGTACAGGAAAAACTTATTCTTAGAAAATTAATGTTCCGTCTCAATGCTCCTACTCATTATGTTTTTTTGGTACGGTTTCTGAAGGCTGGACAATCAAATAAAAAGGTAATTCAGCATGCATGGTCATACTGCATTACTTGCAAACTCTTGATTGTACAAATTACCTAGGCGTTATGGGTAAAAAAAATCAATTTGGATATGAGAAATCAGTCTTTCCAATTGACTGTTCTTTGCAGGAGGACATCAAGTTTGATTTCTAACATTTTGTCTTCAATTTATTTTTCCAGATTGAACACATGGCATTCTTTCTGGTTGACCTGTGCTTAGTTGAATATGACGCTTTAGCATTCAAGCCTTCATTACTTTGTGCATCAGCTCTCTATGTTGCACGGTGTACTTTGCAAATAACTCCACCATGGACCCCATTACTTCACAAGCATGCGCGCTATGAAGTTTCACAGCTCAGGCATTTACTCTTAACTTTTTCTGTCACTTTAAAAGTTTGGCATGAACTCTATTTATGCTGACTGTAACACTTGTAGGGATTGTGCGGAAATGATTCTGAAGTTCCACAAAGCTGCTAGGGTTGGAAAGTTGACAGTTGCATATGAAAAGTACTCTAGACCAGAACTCGGTAGAGTTGCTGCAGTGAAACCTTTGGACGTACTTCCCCTGTGATTGGAACTACTGTGCTTGGTATTCCTATAAACTCTTGGCATGGCATATAAACATGCATTAGGATAGGGTTGAATCAGGGAACAGTTGGATGTACTTCCCCTGTGATATGAACTATGCTCTAGTTATACACCTGTTATATATGATATTCCTATGAACGCTCTTGGCACATGGTATGTCTTAACATAGGAATTAAATTCGAAAAAATCTCGAGGTTTTATTTTGGTCGAGGTTTTTTTATGTACAACCTTGGTTCTAGTTGTAATGGGGTACTTTTTTTTTATCAGAAACAAACAAGCAGTGATAGATTACTGTTAATGTTCTTTTTAAGTTCAATCTATGGAATGTCTATTATTATCTTTTCAGTCTAAAGAGAGAATCACTCGTTTATCATGAAATGAAAGTTGATGAATTTATTTGGATCGTTCATTTACAATATGTAAATGATTTATATTTATGAAAAACTATTCATTGAAATATTAGTAGTTACATCAAATGTAACAATCACCTAAACTGTTTAATTTTTGTGAAATAAATTACGAGTTCCGAGTATGTTGAATCCATTCGTTTTCCTACTCTCGCTTTATAATGCTGAGGTGGCACCAAGTGGCAATAGTAATAAATTTTTATTATTTCATGGGTCCCACAATTAATTTTAGTTTCTTTTGGATGAATTGGCACTGTTTTGATAAAGATTTTGTGTGCCTTTTGGTTTCTTCTGGGATTTCTTTTTGGTCCAGTGAGACATTAAGATTAATTGAATTGTGAATTTTTGTTTTAAATAAGTTGTGTATTCAAATCACAATTTAGAGAATTTTCATCTCTGTGGCAATAAACACTCAAATTAAACATTTAATATAAACTTATTGCTGCACTTTGAGTTTGGATCTGTTTATAGAAATAATTCAAACAGATTCATAATATATTCCTAATATATTGTAATAAAAATACATTTTTAATTAAAATGGTTTGTATGAAAAATGTGTATATCAAAAATTATTTTCATGTTGTTTAAAAAAATTTCCAAACTTGATTTTATTTTAAACATAGATTAAAAACTGATTTGAAATCAATTATTAATAAGATTAAGATGCACTTTAATAAACAAAATCATAGCAACATAGATAATTGTAAATGAGAACGCGTCAGACTGTCTAATGTCTAATGCGTTAAAAGAAGATAAATAGATTAAACTAAACGATATTAGGAGACCAACTAATAAACAAATTAGACTATTTAATATAAACAAATAAACTAAATAATTTAATGTAAATAAAGAAATAAATTATATGATTTAGTGTGAATAAACAAAATAAACGGTTTGTTGTAAACAAATTAGACACTCTGGTATTAAACAAACATATTAGATAATATAATGTAAACAAATAGACTAATTTAAGGTTTTGACATAATCTCTTATCAACTTTGCTATAAAGGCTGAAAAGTGTACTATTAGATTATTAAATTATTATCTCTTATACTCATGTCTCTACTTTTTGTTATCTCAATTCATAGTTTCTATACTTACCATAAAAATAGATTTTGTGAAAGTATTTTATTTATCAGAATATACAAGACTAAATTGTGATGGATGAGTCCTATGAATGAGACACAACTTCGACACACAAAAAAAAAAAAAAAAAAAAAAAAAAAAAAACAAACCCTGATAGTTAGGGTATTGCTCTAAATAATGTTGTTCATCGTAGTTGCATCAATTATATCATACCTGTCAAACTTCCTTGCAGTGAAGCAGACAAACCAGATAATCAGTTGGATGATTATGTAGCAAAACTAAATGTTATGAGCATCATTAAGTTACAAACCCAATTAACTCATTTCCAGACACATTTAAAGGAGCATCGAGTTTTGGCTTCATCGGCTGATTACTAATTTAAAAGAGACTTCTTGGGTTAAGTGGAGTCATTCATAATGATAGGAAAATTTTGGAATAACAAGTTGCCAAAAGGATTTTTTTTTTTTTTTTCTAAGATTTTAAACCCTAAATTGTTTGGAAGCTTTCATGAAGGAGTGGTGTATTCATCTCCCTTGTTTCGAAGTTAAGATTATAAATAATTGATATAAATTACAAATTTAATTCCAACACCACCCTGGTAATTTTCATTACTTTATTAAGAAAATAATTCATGACAATTCGAGTTCTTCATTTTTTTTTCTGTCTTTTTGGTGATTCTTCTCCTACTCTTGTCGTTTTATGCTTTTGATTCTATAAGTTTACATCTCAAAGATAATTGAATTTTAAAAATGAGTAACAACAAAACGTAATTGTGTTAGACGATACACTATTTAAAATAATAATAATATAAAATAAAATAAAATAAAAAGAATGTCCAATTGTTCTTTACTTGTAGATAGTGATTTATATGATTAACCAATTTTTATATGAAAATTACTTTTTATTTTATATCATCAATAAAATAATTATAAAATGCGATTCTTATTTTAACCATATAACCAATACAGATTTAATTCAAACAAATTTAATTTGTGAAAGAAAGAATGACTATCAGATAAATGCAAAAAAAAAAAAAAAGTAAACAGATTATATGAAATCTACAATAATTCACTTATTTTTTGTTTGAAATTTTTTCAATATATCACTATTAATCAAAATATGTTTAAACAAGATAATTTTATAAGAAATATGTTTAAACAAGATAATTTAATAAAAAATATTCAATATATTTTTGTTTCCTCAAGCACTCTTAATATAATTTTATTCCACTAAAACATGTAGATAAAATGATTTTATTTTTAGATATAATTATCTAAATACACTTTTATCTTATACATGTATTTAGAAGTTATTATTTTTCATAATTAAAATTTTTATTATTATCAAAACATAAACACATATTCCACACATATATTTCATATAAAATGTTTTATAGATTCCACACATATATTTCATATATAATGTTTGAGACCGCCTAAAAAAATAACTGATTATAAGATCGTTTAGTTTTTTTAATCTATTTGTGTATATTTGACACGAATTCATTTAAAATAAAATAAAAAATTCAAACCTTGATTAATTTTAATCAAAATTGTTTGAACCTAAAATAATATTATATTTATAATTCTTAAAATAATGTTATATTTACACCGAAGTAGTGTAAAAGTAACATAAACTTAAATCAATGAAATCATATCATATTCACATCCGTTAAATTCATTTTTTTCCCTAAAAAGTATATAGAATTGAATCACCACTTCGATAAATAAATAAAAAATACGATTGTGTCCGGAGGCATCATACTGTTATAAAAATTCTGATTAAACTGCAAATTACAATCATAAATTAAATATCCTTAACTCATTTACTTTCCTAATAAACATCAATCATCACTCAAACGATCTTTTCTTTATAAGTTAAAAGAAGTTCGGTTTTTTGTAAACTAAATTTTTTTTAAGACCTAAATATTTTTAAAATTAGGATTTTATAGTTCTTCTGTTCTTAGGAGCATAGTGATATATGGCTCGTTAAAAAAATGGACGGTTAGAGATAGAAAGTTACCTCTTTTTTATTTGTTATTTTTCAAATTAAGCTTAACAATATTGTCAATATAAGCTGTACAGAGAACAAATCACTCCTGAATTTACAACCTCTCAATCAAATTAGCTTATGGGGCAAAAATCATTCTGAACCTGTTTCGGAAAGATGATCTAAAAAAACAACACTAAACAACACAACATACTCCTACAAATTCTTCGGAGCGATGAGTTTCTATCCAAAAATAAGATCGTTCACAACTCATTTGTGTACTGTAAAAAGACTCTTCTGAGTTGATTTCATATACATAATCGTCCTTCTCATCGTCTCATTTGATGATTTCCCTTTGTATTTGAATTGGTCATTATTAAAATAGAGAAATAGGTATAGGATTAATTCCCTTGTGTGTAAATACACATAAAGGGATGTTTATTTATAGATGATAAAAATAATAGAAATAGTAACAAAATAACAGAGGACATGGGCTAAACCCATTATATTCAACACTCCCCCTCAAACTGGTACATATAAATTGTATGTACCAAGCTTGTTACAAATATAATCAATCCTGGGACCCCTTAAAGATTTTGTAAAAATGTCTGTCAATTGATTATTCGAATTAACAAACTCGGTCTTGATGTCTCCAGATGTAATTTTTTCTCGAACAAAATGACAATCAACTTCAATATGTTTAGTTCTCTCGTGAAAGACGGGATTTGAGCTAATATGAAGAGCAGACTGCTTATCACATATGAGTGTCATGTGAGTGACCTCTCCAAATTGCAATTCTTTTAGTAACTGTTTGAGCCAAATAAGTTCACAGGCAGCTAAGGTCATGGCTCTATATTCAGCTTCAGCACTAGATCTTGCCACAACATGTTGTTTCTTACTCTTCCAAGATATCAAATTACCACCAATAGAAACACAATATCCGGAAGTAGATCTTCTATCTGATGGAGA
>Ga0209700_104145_pt1 | contig 26580 bp, 13 predicted proteins | sample SiratroredBW_FD_187528 | JGI IMG/M metagenome (GOLD analysis project Ga0209700, IMG submission 187528) | Root nodule microbial communities of legume samples collected from California, USA - Siratro red BW (SPAdes) (version 2) | ecosystem: Host-associated > Plants > Roots > Nodule | place: USA... | reverse complement strand
TGGGTGTGCGTGCGTGCGTGTGCGTGTGAGTGCGTGCGTGCGTCCGTGCGTGCGTGCGTGCGTGCGTGTGTGTGTGTGTGTTTTCAACCCGTTAACCAATCTCTTAGTTAGTCCATTTCCAAAATTTGGAACCATAACAAACACATTCTCTCTTTTCTAAAACTCCACTCATTTCTCCACACTAAGAATCACCCATTTCGTTGGTTGTGGCTAGTTCTATCTCCACTTTTCTAAAATCCAAAGCAGGCTTTAGTTTATCAAAACAAAGAGGGAAACAAATAACATGGTCGAGTAACCTACCAGTTTAAATATACGTATTAATATATATATATATATATATATATAGTTTATAAATAAAATAAAATTTAAAAACATGTAACTGAAGAGAGAAAAAATAGAAAATATTAGCATCTTGCATATTCCTTCTATAAATTGATGTGGGGTTACAAATACCAATATATTGGCATCTGTAACTGCATATTGACATCCTTAACTGCATAATCAACCTTTCAGAAGAAAAGACAAGTTAAATTTTATAATTTTTTGTAAGTTTTAATATTATTTAATTTGACTAATTTCATTGATTTTGTGTTCTAAAATAAGTTTTACATTCATGTCACAAGTCAATAAAATGAAGGCAATGATAACTTTTTTTGTGCAAAATTATCTTGAAGAATTGTCTCGTGACTTTGCTTTTTAAGCATAACTGGCAGCATTTAAATCTTAATTAAATTAAATATTTTATATTGTAATTTGAATGATCCTAATTATAATTGTTTTTACATATTAGGTATTTGATAAAGGAAGTGATTATTAACATTAACAACCATAATTGAATAATGTTATTTTTATTTTTAATTATGTATAATTTTATGACTAAGAACAAATGATAAAGTATAATGCTTGGCTAATACCTTGAGGTTTACGTTATTTTCATGTTTACGAACCTTGAAGTTTCAAGTTTCCGAACTTTGTTGTAATAATTATTTTACCTTGAAATTGTATACTACATTTCATGAATGTTACATTCAATTTCAAATACCAATATTTTAAAATATTCACCTTTTATAAATTTTTAAATTTTGTCCTTATGTGCACTAAAAAGATACGTGCACTAAAAAGATACAAGCCATTTTAAAAAAACACAAGAAACGAAATTATTGGGGGTTTTGAAAATCGCTGGAAGTTACAGGATTCTCAAAACTGTTGGAAGTAACAGTGTTTTCAAAACTACTGGAAATAACAGAGGTTTTTGAAAAACCCAAACCTCCAATAAATAATTGTCATTCCAACAGTTAGTAAAAATCATCGGTAATCCGTTAATGATGCGGGGTTCTTCTACGGAAAAGTCAAATTGCGTGTAACGCACTTTACGGGGCTGAAAATTGTCAAAAACGTTAAAAATAACCCTAGTTAAAATAATTTTTATTGTAGTGTTTAATTAATTAGAGAATAATTATAATATCATTAACTTATTTATATTATATATTAAGTTTTGTAACCATTATGAAAACATTAATGATAATTAATCATATTTTATTTGATAGAATATACTAATAAGAAATTTATTATATTAGTTAATTAAGATAAAATATTATATTATATAACTTATTTATATTATATATTAAGTTTTGTAACCATTATGAAAACATTAATGATAAATAATCATATTTTAAGTTTTGTAACCATTATGAAAACATTAATGATAATTAATCATATTTTATTTGATAGAATATACTAATAAGAAATTTATTATATTAGTTAATTAAGATAAAATATTATATTATATAACTTATTTATATTATATATTAAGTTTTGTAACCATTATGAAAACATTAATGATAAATAATCATATTTTAAGTTTTGTAACCATTATGAAAACATTAATGATAATTAATCATATTTTATTTGATAGAATATACTAATAAAAAATTTATTATGTTAGTTAATTAAGATAAAATATTATATTATATTTATTAATCTACTCACAAGAATTGAGAAATAAAAAATAATTTGATATTTTTAATAACGATTATAAGATTTGGAAGGAAAGAGTTATTATTCATTTCAGTTGGAGTTTGATGGATATTATGTTACCAAGAGGGAATAACATTTTACTATTTGTGAGACAAACACTTAATAATTATTTATTTTTACCACTTTTCGATTGCATAATTGTAACAATAAAGATAAATTAGTTGGTAATTATTAGGGTTTTACACCGTTTTTGTGTAATTGGGTCAAGTAGGTTTCAGTTAAAAGTTTGTTATTACTTTTAGAATTTTAACATATTTGAGTGTGTTTCACATTTTGTCCATAACTTTTGCCAGACAACTTGGATTTACTTAATTCTTGTTTTGTTTTGCATATAACTTAAAGATCTACAAATGTTATTCAAGGGCTGAGATCAATTTCAAACTGGAAAGTGGTTAAAATTGGACTTGAAGTCGGTATACAAAGACTGGACAACAAAGAGGCCAAATATTTTGAGGAGATTTTCTTTATGGAAAGCTATTTAGTCATTTCATGTTTTAGGTTAAATTTGTAATAAATAAAGCTCTCTTGGTAGAGCTAAGGGACATCACATCACAATACACTGTAGATAATTAAATACAACTTTTATTTTTCTCCTTTCTTTCTCTTCTTTCTTAGCTGCCTTTGTTTTGTTGTGAAGTGAATGTGAAAAAACTTTATTTAGGCCTTAGATAAACTACGAGAGTTGTTTTTAAGGGTAGATGTGTACCTTGAAGTTATTGTTAGTGATAGGAACCTTTCTTTGATGAATGCAATTAGGCTTGTTTTTTCATAAGCTTGTAACTTACGATGTCGGTTCCACATAAATTAGAATGTCAAAGTTAAGCGTAAAATATTATTTCATCCAATGGAGGCTTGGGAGGTTGTTATGGAAGCATGGGAAAGTGTGATTGATTGTTCTAATTGTGACCCATTTGTCGGGTGTGTTGAACGATTTGAATGTGTTTGTTAGCCATGGTCTTTATTTCTTGAGTATATGCAAAAGACATGGGTTAGGCCCCACAAGGAATAGTTTGTGAAGACATGGACATATAGGGTGATGCATTTGGGGAATACGACATCACATAGGTATGAGAGTATATTTTGTGTTTGTTTATATTTTATTCAGAGTTGTAACACTTGGAGACATTTTGTGTTAGTTATGCAGGGTTGAACAAGCTCATGAAATAAATTTTACAAAGTAGCATGAGAGATTTGTGTACATGTTGGGACACAATGAACGATGTGTTTATCCTTCAACATAATGAAATTAAGGCCTCTTTTAATATGAGTCTACATGTTGTTGGTCATATTTTCAATGTCACGTTATATAAACGTTTAGTGGGTGTGGTCAACAAGTATGCATTGGTGCATAGTGCAGAAGAGTTTGATAGGGTGAAACATGTTGGCTTTGATAAGGAATGGTGCGGGTGTGTACTTAGACGTACTCATGGTTTACCATGTGTGTGTGAACTAGCAAGATATGCTTTTGGTATCATACCACTAAATGAAATGCATGTGATGTGGATTAGACTTAGTTTCTCAGTATATCATGAAGTGAATCATCATTTGAGTTGTCCATTCAATAGGAATTTGATGTCATTTTAGATTGCTTTAAAAAGGTTGACATTGGAGGTAAAGTGACCATTAAGAGCAAGCTTCGAGAAATTTCATACCCTAATATGACATCAATATGTCCACCGCTAGATAAAGTGAAAGCTAAAAAGTTTAAAAAAAGTCAGCAAAATTGGTTTGAGAGGTCAACAAAGTGTAACCCTTAATACTTTGAACATGTAAATAAAACTCATTCCATTGATGATAGTTGCTCTTCATAGAAGGTTTTAAGAGTTAAGGTAAAAACACAGTTGCCTATACCCGCTAAAGTAATTCCCATGCTTGATCAATTTCATCCTATTTGTCATCAATACATAGTAGATGTTATTAATGTTAAGGCTGATGGACATTGTGGTTATTAATCTATTGTTGCATTGTTGGGGATGGGGGAAGAGTCATAATCACTCATTAGAATGGATTTGTTTAAAGAGATATATCAATGGCCTGATCAATATGCAAGTATCTTAGGTGGCTATGAACAACTTGAGCAACTCACAAGGTTATTATTGGTTGATGGGACGACGATTGTAAGTTCTTTTTATTTTCCATATTTAACATTTTTTTTACATATATACCATTTTTTATTTGTACATATGTAACATTTTTTTTCTACAGGATGGTGTTGACAAGTGGATGATGATACCATATATGGGCTACATCATTGCTAGTTGATATAATGTTATCTTAGTTTGCTTGTCGTTAAAGCAAAATATAACCATTTCCCACTACGAAGTAAACCTTTGACTGAACGTAGTCTACATCGACTAATATACGTATGACATGTCCATGGGTCACATTTTGTACATGTACATTAACTTACAAAGTTTGGACATTTCATTGTGGAAATTTCAAAATAATACAAATTGGAAATTTCATTTGCAGGTTAAATTGCTTGATGGATGTCCTTTACCAAACATAGACATTATGTGATCCATGCATAATATTACAGAGGCAAAGTTATGGTCATCATATATGTAGACAGAATGTAAACATTTGTGTAGAATACAACATATGTTAACCTTGTAGATGATTGATTGGTTTAGAATGAATTTGTAGCCATGAAACTTTATTGTTATTCCTTTATTTAGAATGACCATGTACTTATGCATTAATTTAGAGTGGCCCTGTTAATGGCAAATATATAATAACCAAATAAAAAATATTCAAAATAGTCAATACATATAAAATAAAATACATCATCAATAAATTTGAAATAAGATACTATCTGCCTAAGGATACCTTGCATACATTGAAATAATTAATGAGAATAAATACATAAATTATAATAAAACAAAAAATTATAATAAAAAAGTTATCGGATAAACATGTTGTTGTTGTGATAGGGGGTTGGCTCTCCTTAATCTCCCTTACGAGGACGACAACGAGGTACTACATGTGGACGATCTTCCTCAGAATGTCGAATAATGTAGGACTGTAGGATTCGGTATGTATAAATTATTAAAATGTATATCGGATTGCAGGATTCGATATGTATAAATTGTTAAAATGCATACCGGATTGTATAATCCGATATTCAATTTGAAAATTTATATATACTGGATACTACAATCCAATATGTATAAATTTATGAAATGTATACCGAATTGTACAATTATTATTTCTTATTTTAATAGTTATTACGTAAAAAGTAAAATTTGTATATTATTATAACATTTTAACAGTAAATTTTATTTTTTCAATACAAAATCATTTTACATTCTTCACTTCACATTAAATAATATTTTTAATAGTACTTTAAAAAACACTTCAATACTATTGATACAATATTTTAAAATTCACAATTATAAAAACAAATTTTATTGTATATAGTGAAACAATAATAAACACATTATTATTTGACTATCAACACTTTCATAACCATCCAAACTTTTCTTTTGTTCATGACACAAATCAACAATTTGCAAAATAAGTTAAAAATCTAACCATCATCATTATTTCGTAATCAATTCCTCATTTAGTGTAAGTTGAATCCAGTGCGCCCATTACCCTACATATGATCTATACCATTGCTTTAAGAACACATACATACCATGCTTATATGCTTCTAAATTAATTATGAAATATAAATTAAACCATTTACGAAATTAAAATCATTGCATGGAATCCACCATTCACCTTAAATAAAACAAACCACCTTTCTGTTTGCAATATTCATCTTCATATGGGGCAATTTCTAATCATAAATAATAATTATTATTTCAATTTTTATCTCGATATGTTTGCAAATGGTCAAATCACATAAAATGAGAAAAATGTCCACTTTTAATGTGCTTATACTAAATTGTTTAGGATCACATACAATTGTACCTTCATTAATATGAAGGAAAGAGTATGCACTATCTTTCGATGACACAATATTCAAGAAGTTCTATTACCATCAACCTAAAGTCACATATGACGACCTAATTAAATATGATATGTTGGGAAAATTCGAGGGACATGTTTGGTTGAAACCTCCATCAGGAAGACTTTCGATACAGGGTCAAACTATACTTGCCCAAGCCGCAAACCATCGACTCTGATACCACTTGTTGGGAGAATCCAAGGGGAAAATCTTGGGGAGATCTCACAAGAATGAGAACTGAGTCAAACCATATATAAGGAAATGACACCACCTTCAACCCAAAATCTTAAGACATTAGGTTTTTGGATCTTCTTTCATATATATTGCTTAACTTTCTCATTTCTACCCAATGTGGGACTTAGATTCACACTTGAATACCCAACAATCTCCCCCTCAAGTGAGAGTCTCTCCTCTACATTGATACACTCCCCCTCGCGCAGAAACATTCTCAACCCCGAGTACATTACTCATGACCTCTCACTTGTACCGCCATTCACACACTTATACGGGACACGTTTGCCTGAAACCTCCATCAGGAAGACTTTCGATACAGGGTCAAACTGTACTCGCCCAATCCGCAAACCAATGGCTCTGATACCACTTGTTGGGAGAATCCAAGGGGAAAACCTTGGGGAGATTTCACAAGAATGATAATTGAGCCAAAGCATATATAAGGAAATGACACCACATTCAACCCAAAGCCTTAAGGCATTAGGTTTGTGGGTTTTCTTTCTTATATATTGTTCAACTTTCTCATTCCTACCCAATGTGGAACTTAGAGTCACACTTGAATACCTAACAATCTCCCCCTCAAGTGAGAGTCTCTCCTCCACATTGATACACTTCCCATCGAGCGGAAGCATTCTCAAACCCGAGTACATTACTCATGACCCCTCACTTGTACCGTCGTTCACACACTTATACGAGACACACGTGCCTGAAATTTCCATCAGAAAGACTTTCGATACAGGGTTACCCAAGCCGCAAACCATCGGCTCTGATACCACTTGCTGGGAGAATCCGAGGGGGAAACATTGGGGAGATCTCAAACAATGAGACATGAGCCGACATATAAGGGAATGACACCACCTTTAACCCAAAACCTTAAGACATTAGGTTTGTGGGTCTTCTTTCTTATATGTTGCTCAACTTTCTCATTCCTACCCGATGTGGGACTTAGATTCACACTTGAATACCTAACAATCACCCCCTCAAGTGAGGGTCCCTCCTCCACATTGAAACACTCCCCCTCGAGCGGAAGCATTCTCAAACCCGAGTACATTATTCATGACCCCTCACTTGTACCGCCGTTCACACACTTATACGGGACACGCTTGCCTGAAATCACCATCAGGAAGACTTTTGATACAGGATCAAAACTGTACTCGCCCAAGCCACAAACCAACGACTCTGATACCACTTGTTTGGGAGAATCCGAGGGGGGAAACACCGGGGAGATCTCACAAGAATGAAAACTGAGCCAACATATAAGGGAATGACACCACCTTCAACCCAAAACCTTAAGGCATTGGGTTTGTGGGTCTTCTTTCATATATATTGCTCTACTTTCTCATTCCTACCCAATGTGGGACTTAGACTCACACTTGAATACCTAACAATCTCTTCCTCAAGTGAGGGTCCCTCCTCCACATTGAAACACTCCCCCTCGAGCGGAAGCATTCTCAAACTCGAGTACATTATTCATGACCCCTCACTTGTACCGCTGTTCACACATTTATACGGGATACGCTTGCCTGAAATCACCATCAGGAAGACTTTTGATACAGGGTCAAACTGTACTCGCCCAAGCCACAAACCAACGACTCTGATACCACTTGTTTGGGAGAATCCGAGGGGGTAAACACCGGGGAGATCTCACAAGAATGAGAACTGAGCCAACATATAAGGGAATGACACCACCTTCAACCAAAAACCTTAAGGCATTGGGTTTGTGGGTCTTCTTTCATATATATTGCTAAACTTTCTCATTCCTACCCAATGTGGGACTTAGACTCACACTTGAATACCTAACAATCTACCCCTCAAGTGGAGGTCCCTCCTCCACATTGAAACACTCCCCCTCGAGCGGAAACATTCGCAAACCCGAGTACATTATTCATGACCGCTCACTTGTACCGCCGTTCACACACTTATACGGGACACGCTTGCCTGAAATCACCATCAGGAAGACTTTCGATACATGGTCAAACTGTACTCGTCCAAGCCACAAACCAACGACTTTGATACCACTTGTTTGGGAGAATTCGAGGGGGGAAACACCGAGGAGATCTCACAAGAATGAGAACTAAGCCAACATATAAGGGAATGACACAACCTTCAACCAAAAACCTTAAGGCATTGGGTTTGTGGGTCTTCTTTCATATATATTGCTCTACTTTCTCATTCCTACGCAATGTGGGACTTATACTCACACTTGAATACCTAACAATCTCCCCCTCAAGTAAGAGTCCCTCCTCCACATTGATATACCCCCCTCGAGCGGAAACAATCTCAAACCTGAGTACATTACTCACGACCCCTCACTTGTATCACCGTTTACACACTTATACGGGACACGCTTGCCTAAAACCTCCATCAGGAAGACTTTCGATACAGGGTCAAACTGTATTCACCAAAGCCGCAAACCAACGACTCTGATACCACTTGTTGGGAGAATCCGAGGGGAAAACCTTGGGGAGATCTCACAAGAATGAGAATTGAGCCAAACCATATAAACGAATGACACCACCTTCAACCCAAAACCTTAGGCATTGGGTTTATGGGTCTTCTTTCTTATATTTTGCTCAACTTTCTCATTCCTACCCAATGTGGAACTTAGACTCACAGTTGAATACCTAACTTGATACTATTGAGATACTAATTGATGTGCATGTTAGGCAAATGATTTCTTACAAGTCCCAATTTCATTTGAATATTGTGATTGAATTATATGCTAAATACAAAGATTTATGGAATCAATTATAATGCTTATAAATCCGCTTAATGCAAGTTTTCTCACAAATCCTAACTCTAACACTTTTCCTGAAGTAATATTTCACTTCAAAGGACTTATCCAACAAGTCATTACTATAAAAAGCATAAATGATTATCACATTACTTACAAAACGTTATGCCTTAAATAATGACTATCCAATAAAATTGGTCTTTCGATAAGCTATTTCATAAGATTTCCAAAGTATTAGACTATATGGACTGTAAATAAGTGAAAAAAAAATTAAGTACTGAGTTGTTAATAAAAAAATCCTCTTTGACTTAGTGCAAATAAAAAATAATGTTGAAGTGATACAAATGATCACAAATGATCAAGCATTAAATAAAAAGTTATGTTCTTTATCCAAGCAAGCAATGTAAAGAATCATATAACAACATTGAATTACTTGTTAAAATCAAAGACTTACCTAAATCAACACCTAATAAATTTTTTTGTGACTTATTAAATAATAATTACATCAACATGAGATAAGAAGATTCACATTTCACTAAACATTCATATTTTCATTTAAATTATGCTTTTATTCTTCAATTTCATTTACTTTTCTTTCAATTTCATTTACTTTTCTTTCAAATAAGTAAAATTTCAATTATGTTTATGTAAATATCTAAATCTCTCTACATTTAAATATTGTATCATTAAATACTATTTATATATTTAAAATATTTTTTCCAAATATTACTAATTAAATTTATTATATTTTAGTAAATCCATAAAAGTTTATATTTTAAATAAACTTTATTTCTTAAATGTAAAATTTATAGCTATTTTGTTTATTTTCTCCAACTTTTATCAACAAAACTTATAAAATAAAATGATTTTTAATGATTACTTAAATAATAATTAATGATATATGAAAATATTATTTTAAATTTTTAAAAATTTATATTTTTAATTTATTAATTTTTTATATCAATCAATAATAATAACACAATATATGTTATAAATTAAATTATATAACACTAATTAATATTTATCTATTTTAACTATTTTATTTTATATATATATATATTATTTAATTCATTATTTAACAACTCAAAAACAAAACCATATTAAACTTTTTATTGTTTATTTCAAATTTTACTAATTATTTTTTTTATTTTCTGAAAAATGTAAGAAACTTAAACATAATTCAGTTTCTTGACAGACAAATTCCAACCAGTTTTCAACTAAGTGGGAGACACTGACACTGTTGAAGGCCACAATTCAATTATCTTTAACCAAATTCTGAGCATGAATAATAATTGTATCTATTTGAATAGATGAAACTTGGAGGTTATTTGTGTAATTTTGTAAAGTATGTTTATAACATAAAACATGTCTAGTAACAGCAGTTCTGTTTTTCCTTAAAGTTTCACAATCTCGTCAATTTTGTATAAAAAAAGTAATTTTTTTTAGTAGTATCCTCTAATGTATAAAATCCAAGCTTTGTCTAAAATAGAAACACTTGGCCATTATTATCAACATTCAAATGGAGACAGTTGTTGATAACACAGTGAGTTTATGTAACATGTGGTTTTATAGTATAACAATTATTAATGCCACATTTATAAATTCTCTGTAGTTTGTAATGGCTAGAAAAGTTTATTTAAAACACTTTGTAACAACACTACATGTACATGCCAATCACATTCAACAATGACTACTACTTCACTTCAATGAGTCATGCCTTCAACCACCCATTTCAATAATTTGTCTACATTGTTTCTTTCCCTTTTCTTCTAAGTTCCCTAAATTCCAAAGTTGTTTCATTTTTTTGTTTTCCATTTACAGATCTGTTTTATAATTGCTTTATTTACAAGTTTTACAAGCATCTCTATCTATCACTTTTAAAAAATATTCTTATGTGTGTTTTGTTGAGTTATGGTTCATAAATAATTCTTTTAAATTGATTTCTTTACCATTCATTAGCCATTTTCATTCTTGCTTTTATTGATCTTTATAGGCTAGTTTATTTAGATTACTTTACTGGTCTGCTTCCTTTCACTTCAACCATTCTGCTTTTAAAATCTCATTAGTCCCTTTAAAAATTCCCTTTATTTTATTTTCAAATTAACTCTTTCAAGTTCAATCTTTTATTAGTCATATAACATGTGTTTTGTTGTATTTTCCTCTGTTAGTTCAATCACCCAAACTTTTTTATCAATATCATTGGAATTTCTGGTTACAAAGTGAAAATTGATCATTCATATTTGTTTGTATGTAAAAATATTGGTCAAAATAAACAATTAATATTTAAAATCCATATACACAATCAATTGAAAGTTATACGTTATTAGCTTACCAAAACAAAAAGAATATTCTATTTTTATTGTTACATTATCCTATGTAAAATCCCATGTGAACTAAAATAGAAATTTATTCTTAAAATAATATTCGTTGTCAACGCATGTATTACATAATTTCTTCTTTTTGAAATGAGTTTTCATTTAATGACGTGACAATAGATTAAAAAAGAACACGCAAAGTTTAATAGATAAATTTTCTGTTAAATATTTATAAAGGAAAAACATATATTTTTTTTATATAAAGTTAAAAATAATTTTTTAAGAAAATTAGATGTAAACTTCTACAAATTAACTTTAGTTTATAGAATACTTTATTTAATTTTTTTATATTAAAGTACAATGGCATATCTAGCGTATAAAAAAAAACCTCATAAAATGTTTAACATTCATCTTTGTTCAATTAAAAAACACACATAAAATAACCCAAAAAAAACATCTTATAAACTACTTAATAGTTCTCTATAGTAAAATCTTGTGATTTTGTTATTCTCTTGTTAGATGTATTTAATAAAGAAGGAAATGGAGCATATGAAATACAGTTTCATGACTTAGATGGCTAGAAATTTAGAGGGTTGATAATTAAATGAGATATTACTGTAAAAATTATTTTCCAATGAATGGAAGAGATAGCACAATGCCTCGTAATTTTTAGGTTTTAAATATTTAAAAGTTGAATTATTATTTTATGAATAAATTTTATTGAATAAACCACATTAAAGATAACATAATAAAATGATGTATATACAGATATGTTCCATTTAGATCATATTTATGCCTACTTTTTATATATACAAATAAGAGAGTTACATATTTATATCATATTTAATTCTAAAGATTTAGATCAAATTATCATTAATTTTATATGATGGCTCAAATCAATCCAGATTAAGGGCTACCTATCATGAACAATTAATGAAAGAAAAAGTATTTGACAACATAAAAGAATATCAAATTTAATAAAATTAAAGATTAAGATTTGATGTAAGTAAAGGGATTCTAACCCTATATATACATATCATCTTACTCACACAATATTTAAAAGAGTTAATCTTTATTTTTCATTTTTTTCTCTTAATCTAATGTTTAAATATTATTTATTGATTCATTAAATTGAGAAAAATAAACTAGAATAAGAAATAACATAAATTTTGCTTGAATAAACTTTTTTTCTAAAAACTTTTATGAGAAAAATAAGAAATAAATGGAATAAATTTTCTAAAGTTATAATTACCTTAAATTGTAAAAAATATCTTATATTTATTTAATTTTTTAACTTATATATAAGTTAATTTTAATTTATGGAAAAACTAGTTTTATTTTTTTATTATTTTCTTCTAAAAATCCTTATAAATAAGTTATCAAACTTACTTGAAATCTTTCTTTTTCTATCTATCTATTCACTTCATTTTTCATATATTTTTATTTTTGTAGCCATAATTGAAACAAAAGATTAGAACAGTTACAAAACTTAAATTTCAAAGTTTACACTTAAATGTCCTATGACTCATTTGTTGGTAAATGTACATCTTTAATATTGACCAGTGATATTTTATATTTAATTCACTTTACTTTAATTTAATTTATTCTTTCTAATTAAATAAAGGAAAAAAATGAATTATTTTAGGTTTGCATTTTTTTTCAACCTTTTTCTTATGCATTGGAAGACATGAAAAGAAAGTTGTGTAGCTTACACACATGAAGTATATCAGAATCCTTTTAATGATTTTTCTCTCTCTCATGTAATCACTAAAATATTAATTAATGTAAAATTTATTTGTTAGAGTTTATATAGAATTAAATAAATTAATTTTAAAAAAGAAACCAGTTTACAGAATGAGTTCCTTTTGAATTACTAATATAAAAATGATTATTATATTTTCAACAAGAAGGATATAGAAACAAAATCCAATACATCATACATTAGTAATTATACATATTTTATTTTTTAATTTCTATCTTTTACCATAATATTTTCGTATTAAATAGTATCACACAAGTGTTAAGTATAGTTAGGTATAATTCACATGCTCTCATTTGTCAATAAAATATTTTTTTTCAAAGTTTTCTTATAAAGTAAAATAATTATATCATATATTTTTTTATATTATTCTTCAATAAAACATTTTGAAATATAATAGCATATCCAATTTACTTTTAATAAACTAAAAGTTAATTTATATACAAATTAAAAGTATAAAATTATAGATTCTTTTAAATTATCTCACAAACTAATTTTAATTCATATAAAAAAACTGATTTCAAATTTTTTTCTCATCTTTCTTTCTTGAAACGAATTCACCAACGAACTCACCTACAAATGTCTTAAGGTTATGAAAATATTAAAAACATTTTTTTAAAAATAAATATATTATAAGTTTTATTTTATTTAATAAAACTTTCATTTTTTTATTTTGTTAAGTGTTTGATATCACTATCATTATATCAAGAAAATGTCAAAACCAAACTTAAAAAACCAATACTACCCTTTTGCATTGAAAAAAATCAAAAGATTATTCTATCAAAAGATATTACATTATTAGCCACGGCTCTTATGATTAACCCCCTAATTATGTTTAATGCATTAACAACAATGTGAAAGATAAGTGTTTCATTAATTGATGTACGGAATAACAAATCCGTGGCTTTGGTTTAGGAGTAGTATCCTGGCCGATGCATGAGACGCGTGGCGACATGTGTGACTGAATGGGGCAGTTGTGGAAAATTAATGAAAAAAAAAAAAAAAACAAAAAAATTGAGTCACGCTGTCCAATATTTTCTTTGATGCATTCATCATCACCGTCAAGACAAGTTGGGACGTTCTTCTCTGCTGCAAGGGTCTAAAAAGTCAGTGCAGTGAAAACGGACGATCCGAAGAATATTACCCTCTCACATATCTCTATAACATTAATCGTCAGTAAGATAAACCTCTATCACCAATTTCTCTCTGTTTCTTTTCTGGGGTTTTAAGGTTGTTTCTCTTTTGTTGTTGTTGTTGTTGTGTCTCAATCTCCAGGATCAGTTTGATCTTATGTCAATGAAGAATTTTTAGACAAAACCCAGGTTTGTTTTCGTTAGGAATAAGGTTTTCTCGTTCTGGGTCTTTTCCCTTTTTAAGGTTTTACTGCTGGTTGATACAGATTCACGAAAAAACCTTAAAGCCAAGAAAAAAGACAACGACTTTCATCTCTACCCAAGTGATTATGGCGGTTGCTGAGAATGTTGGGGCGAAAATCGGTTCTTCGAGTCAGAGTTTGGACAGCGGTGTAGTGTCTGCGGATTCGAGTGAGGTCGAGAAATCGAAAACCAGAAGCGATCAGAATCTGAACAACGGTGTGTTCACCCATCAACAGCATACAGAGAGAGTTCCCAGCTCTATGACAGTCCCTAACGGAAATTACAGCTACAAGACTCAGATGCACGCAAATGGGATGAACAACGATGGGTATGGGATGAATGGGGTCATGAGTGGGGAGGATGGGGGTGAGAGTTTCAAGCGTGATATGAGGGATTTGGAAGAGCTCTTGTCAAAGCTGAATCCTATGGCTGAGGAATTTGTGCCCCCGTCACTAACCAATACTCATGGTTTTTTAGCTGGACCTAATGCTGGGTTTGGTTACACTAACAATTTTATGCTGCCTAATAACTACGCCAGCACTAATGGACAAACTAACAATAGAAGGGTATGAGTAAATTGTTTTTGATTTCTATTAGATTATGTTCTTTTCCTCCTAATACTAGGTCACTAGCATGAATGTTTTACTTTTTTTCTTGATACTATAATATGTGTTACAGAGGAAGAATGGCTATAATCCTGGGAAGCGAAGAGTCAATCATAAAATGGATATGGAGAAAAGAGAAGAGATGATTCGGAGGACCGTTTATGTGTCCGACATTGATCAACTGGTATAAATTTTAGCTCTGTTGTTGATTCTCTTGTTTCAGTTAGCTTGCAATGTTTGCCACGTCTATTAGTGCCAATCATTATTGTTTAGCTTTTTGTGGATTCTCTTGTTTCAGCTATTTTGCAACGTGTGTGTTAGTGCCAATTACTATTGTTTAGCTGTTTTGTGGATTCTCTTGTTTCAGCTAGCTTGCAATGTTTGCAAGGTGTATTCGTGTGAACCAGTGTTGTTTAGAGGTGTTGTGGATTGGTTGCAATGTTTGCCACGCGTATTCATGCTAATGATTGTTGTCTAACTGCGTTGTGGATTCTCTTGTTTCAACTAGCTTGCAATGTTTGCCACATGTATTCGTGCAATTGATTGTTTTTCTCTGTTGGAATACACGCAATTGATTGTGTTTTTGTTGGTATCTAGGTTACTGAAGAGCAGCTGGCTGCTCTTTTTCTCAACTGTGGCCAGGTAGCATGGTTACAATTTGTTTACGACACGTGTTTTCTTCGTAATTATGGTGTTTTCTTCGTAATTATGGCGGATCGTATTTACTAAATTTATACCTTGTTACTGGTTATAGGTTGTTGATTGCCGCGTTTGTGGAGATCCTAATTCTATTCTTCGGTTCGCCTTCATTGAGTTTACGGATGAAGGTAAAAATTTGTTGCCAGTGTATGTTGCTCGTAAGCTGTGATTGTTATTGATGTTTCACTGTATAACGTTGCTATGCGCATAGATGGAGCAAGGGCTGCCTTGAGCTTGTCTGGTACCATGCTTGGATATTATCCGCTGAGAGTGCTGCCTTCGAAAACTGCCATCGCACCTGTGAATCCAACATTTTTGCCTAGGGTAATATTTTTCTGTTCATGATGCCTATTACACATATTAGAAGATGATTGGCCATAGTGAAGTAACATTGATTGTTACCTTTCTAATGTTGCTGTATTTTTCAGTCCGAAGATGAAAGGGAAATGTGCTCAAGAACAATTTATTGCACAAATATCGACAAGAAGGTACTTTTAGGATTTCACACATTTGTAGAATCTGGCTTGAAGGAACTACTTCGTCTTCTCTCACATCTTTTGCTGCACTTGATTCCTAAAAAAAATTGTTGTTTCTGCAGCTTACTCAAGCAGATGTCAAACACTTCTTTGAATCTATATGTGGAGAGGTTTGTAGCTTTTAATGGAACTAGGATTATAGTATTCTTTTTATGGTTGACTTTAAGCGCTACCTGAGAAATGTTCCATTATTTTGGTGTATTCGTTTAGGTTGAATACCGTTTGTTGTTGGTTAATGAGTATGTTGTAAAATATTTTGTAATATTTTGATTTATTCATCTAGGTTCAACGCTTGAGGCTTCTTGGGGATTACCATCATTCAACTCGAATTGCATTTGTTGAGTTTGCACTGGTAATTGCTTGCTAACATTTCAAATGTCTTGTTTTCTTGAGTGAACTCTGGTTTACTTAGCTATTTTGTGCATATTGGAGTGCTACTCTCCTATTCCCGCCCCTTCCCCAAAAAGGAATCCATTATATTTGTACTGCATGTGGGTACACCTCTGTCGATAATTGTTATTCATATTTTCATATTTATAGTAGCTGCACATTGGCTGCTGAAATAGCTCCAAAACAGTCTTTTTGAAGAAAAGAATCAAGAGAAATGTGTGTAAAGGGAGTCATGAAGATCTTTCTACTTTGTTTAGTATTGTCAGTAAGCTATTTCTTTAATTTTAGGAGAATCACTCAAACATTTTTTTAAATGCTGGGTAATTTAGTAAAACATTACCATTTATTGGTGTAAAACGAGAAACTTAAACCAAAAAGTCTCTCTTTTAATTTCATATGCTTGTATTATTTTAACAACAAAAACTGTAGATAAAATTTTTGGATTGATTTCATCTTGGTTTTCATTTACCTCCTTTTCATCCACATATTACAGCCATGGGTAGAAACTATCACAGTTCCGTAAGTATGTCTCTCATCAACTTATTTGATGGAGATTTGGTCTCTTCTCAGTCTTCTCACGCAATTTCCACTAATTTCAAGTGATCATAGTGGTCATGTTTCTCTTTTTTGCATAAAAGAGGAATGATGCCTTGGGTTGGTTCTGTATTCATAACAAGGTTGTCCAGATCGTGATTTTACTCCAAACATGGTTTTTGTATTACGACCAGCTGCCTCAATGACACTCACTGATTTGCATCAGTGAGATTGGGGTTAGATTGCAAAGCAACATTGTAGAAGCGGTGAAATTGGCAATCCTATCGAGTGCTTGATTTGGCATCTGCTACTATATATGCAAATAAAGGATGCAAATCTCAGAAGCTATATAAAGCTGCTTCTACGTTAAATTAGATTGTGATATATTGTGGTTTTTTGTGGACATAAAACCAAACACATTTAATGTTGTAGCGAGCTGCCATTTTGGTGGTGGACCAAAACCAATCTGGAGCGGGAAAAAAAAGAAAAAACTATATCCATCTGAACACCAATTTCTTGTTTGATGTCATCTCTCAGTGTGTTCTGTGGTTGATTTGTTCTTGGTGATGATGGGATGATGGCTGCTGGCAATGTGGTGGTTGGAATTTGTTTGTGTATTATCACAGTGAAGTTTACCAATCATCTCCTTCAAAGTTCAAACTTGGTTGTCCCAGTCTGCTGGGTGTGGCCCATACTAGTTTTTTTTCTACATTTTGCCAAATAATATCTCCCCTTTTAACTAGTTTCTGATTGCTTGCTGATTGTGTCAAACAACGTCATACTGGTTTGGCTAATAGTTAACTGTAGGAGTTGTAGAAAACGTGTCCTTTTCTTAAGAATAGTAAACTTATGTTATTTTGTAATGTATAAGACTATAGATAAATAAAATTTTCATTTATATTAGAGCTATAATTTTTTAACTTCACTTGTGGGTTTCAACCGACTTGTGTATTTTTAATTAAAATTTAATTAAATGTTAGTGACGAACTAATGATTTTTAAAATTATTTTTCTTACCTGTTATTTTATGTGTTACTAATGATTTTTAAGATTATTTTTCTTATCTGTGATTTTATATGTGTATATGTTTTTTACCATAAATGTGCATAATAGGTAGGATCTTATGATCTGTGTTATAATCACATTTTTGGTGTTTCTCCTGATTCTAGATAGGATCTTAGTGTTGCCAACTTTGGTTTGAAGTGAAGCTACACTGTGATGCCGATACAATGAAAAGGAGAGAGAAGAGTTAGAAGACAATTTGAATTGATTTTTTTATGACGAACTAAATATTAAATTACAACAAAGGAATTGGCTTTTTGTCTACAGAAAACAGTATAGGTTGCATATTTCAAGTTGGAGGATGTTGGCAGCTCTCTTTTAATGTTACTTTGTTTTATCCAACATTTTGTTTTCGCTATCCTATAAGCGTTGCCTTTTTAGCATAGAACTTGTTTATTTTCTTTGTTTATATTTTTTAAAAGGAAAAAAAAAAACTGTATCAGGAATCACCCTAATCCATGAAATAGTTTTTGAAATAAATAGTGTGGTCAAAATAGGTTATAATAATGAATTTTTTTTTTTCATATTAATAGAAATGGTTGATTGAATTTCAGTGGGACTAGTATAGCTAGTTTTCGCTCCAATTTTTTGGACTATTGTCAGAAGGCTTTAGGTGGCTCCCCATTATATTAGAAGATCGCTGCGCTACTTTTTTTCATCCATGGACTGTATATGAGAGAATGATATTCGTCTCTATTCACCTCTATTCATCCATTGAGTCTTAGGATTAGTATAATATGGGACTGACAAAGTTCATTAGTTTCTTGCCTCTATAATTGCTTGCCATGAGCTGCAATATTGGGTGGAAATTCCACTTCAGTGATGTGGCGTGCATTGAACATAGCTGGTGTTTTAAGGTATATAATCAAATGGAACAAAAGGGGCAGTTGAAAGGTCTTGGGAAGGATAGAAGAGATAGCAGATGGGCATTGATCATGTACCTAAGTATTTCAAGATTATAAGTACAAATGGATAGATACAGCTTTTGATGTTTGATTACAGCACATTACACTTGACATGCTATGCTCCATTATGATGATGCTTTGGTGATTTAGTTGTTAGAGATGCATATCCATTTGCTATTATCATTATGGTGGGGCTCACTTTGAGCCATGAAAGGGCAATGGTACCTGGGCTTGCTCAACAAGGTACAGTTTGTTTTTCATGAATCACATGCTGGTGGCTCAGTTTGAATTGGTAGAACAACTGAGTTTGACTTGTTTAACTTTAATAATTTAAAATTGATAAATTTTAAATATTATGAATTTCAGGTTGTATAGATATTTTTTCATTTTAGACTTGCAAATGACTTGTTCTGAACCCCCATGAATCCAATTAAACCTGGTCTTCAATTTGATGGAGCCATGCTCAAACTTTCTGCTGTTTACTTAGTAACTCAGAGTTGCCCGTCTAATTTTTTTGATATGTTGTTTGTCTGATATAGTTGTCCTTTCCTTTTCATCCATCTTCTACTTCTATTTCGACATCTTTTGGCAATTTTCAAAGTTGTTTTGTTCCTTTTTCCCCTGATTATTTTTCGAATGCAGAAAAGCTCTCACACAATAAGATGCTACATCTTTTGCCTTTGTAGTGTTTGTAATTCTGTTTCATCCTAGCTTTGTTAGTTCTGATTTCTCTCTTTTTGTAAGATGTATATGTAAAGTTGTTCTTCACTGGTGTGGTCGCAGTAAAATCTTATTTTGGAAGGGTTTAGATATTCGGTGTTCTTTGTATCTGTGAAATAATGAAATTGATAAAATGTTCTACTTCAAAGAATTATATCTTGTGCTAAAGGCAAGTATTAATAGTTGTTTCCAAATATGTTTGGCTAATACTTTTTTTGCCTGATTCTTGCAGGCTGAGAGTGCAATTGCTGCTCTGAGCTGTAGTGGTGTGATTTTGGGTTCACTGCCTATAAGGTTAGATTAACAGATTTTCCTTTGATTTCAAACATAGTATGACAACCTTTTTAATGTTTCTCCAAACATTGTATGTTGAGCAGGGTAAGTCCATCAAAGACACCTGTCCGCCCTCGTGCTCCTCGATCCTCCATTCACTGAATCGTACTTTTGCATGTTTCTGGGGTTGCTGTTGCTGGTAGATATATTTACATATATACATACATAGAAACAGATATATTCTAAGGTACCTGTGGCGTTTTGTTGATACTTTTGTCCTTGATGAGACTTGCAGTATGGTATCTTTGTTTCTTGTTGGGGTCGTTAATTATGTGTTTAGATGTAGAGTTGGATGGCGTTTTGAGGATCTCCAAGGCTTAATTTATGATGGGTTGATCTTGCAAGGGGAAAATTTTATAGTTGGATTTTTCTAACATCTGGAATTTACTTAAAGAAACATCTTACAAAGCCTTTGTTTTAGTTAGGTTCTGTTTCTTTGTTTGTTATCTTGCATGCACCAACCATCACATCACCTATACCACCACTTTTACCTCAATAAATTTTAGCCAATAATGAAACAGTGAGAAAGAAGTGTGTTAACACTAGTATTGGCTGCTCGTGTTATTTTTCTCTTTGCTAGCTAGTGGTTGGTGGAAGCCACCTTACTCAGTCTCCCAGTCATTTGGTTTCATAATATTGCCCAAACATGTTCCCAAATTTTCGCTACTTTTTTATTTCTACATATTTCTCTTTTGGAGAAAACACTGTTTTCTTATGTATAAAGGGAATTCATTGTTTCAGTTTATTTTGGTACTCATAAAAAGATAGGTTAAGTTTTTTAGAAACATTTGGTATGCTTACATCTTAGGGTATTTTTATTGAAGCGTGATATAGAGTCATAAGTTTGACTCTTTCATCATTAGAGAACTTGTATTTTATAAGAGATTCATTTTTGCATTATAACATGACATGACGTGAAATTTAAAATCATGGATCTAAATAAGATTTTGGGTTATACAAGTAAAAGGTTACTTTTTGTCATAGAGGTAATATTTTTAACAAATTTACGGAAAAATATTATTAAATTTTTTCTTAAAGTGGGATGCGTTAAGAATCTTGTATGTAGGATAGTTGTTTTTTATTCCCTTGTACGTGGGATAGTTGTTTTTTATTCCCTTACGTTGGAGGGGAGGGGTATAAGGTGCATGCTGGAGGGGAGGGGTATAAGGTGTATGCATATATATCCAATATTAGAAATTTATGTAATTTGAATTTTACATTTAGACAATTATTAAATATTATTTTAGAACTTTTTGAATTAAAAAGAAGTTCATTCTAATTCTTTAAATTTAATAAAGTATAATCTCTAAGTTTATAAACACTAAATTTAATGAGTTTTTCAGAAATTATTTTTAATCTTTAAATTTAATGCTTAGAATTAAAACTATATTGTTTAAATTTTGAGAATATAAAATAACCTTTTTTTGTTTTTGGATTCAAGAGACTAAAATTACAATTATTTTAAAATTTAAGGATTAGTCCTTCGACAATTAATTTATTTAACTTTTATAGTTAGACAATTTCAAAATTAATAATTGACTTTACTTTTAAATTCAAGGAACTTATTTCAAGATTTTATCCTAAAAACAGTTTCTAAGGTTTCCAAAATTTATAGTATATAGTCTACATTAGTCACTTAAAAGTTATATTAAATGCTACTATAATACTATTATGTTGATGCCTTATTGCACATTACTAGAGAATATTTTTAAACACTTTTCATTTAAAAATATATTATGTTTATTTAATTTTTTATTTATAAAATTTTTAGATAGATAGAAAGTTTTTATGGCAAATATTCAATAAAAAAATGTTTGTAGAGGGAGATTGACAAATTTTTCTAGGAAGCCATATTCAATAGCTAGCGATAGATTTAAGAGGGAGGTTTTTCTATTAATAATTTTAAAAATGTAAATTAACTAATTTCTCTTATCTTTTTATTTATACATTTAAAATCCAAAACTGTTAATTTAAATAATTTATTGATTAACTTGAAAATATTTTATATTTGATATATTCCTCTACCATTGAGACATCTTGAGTTTTCAAAATACTGTGAAGTGTGTACAAGAATCGTTGTTTGACTTAAAGGTATTATCTTAAAGGTCTTGAAATTTTGTTGACCATTAATAAGACTAAATTATTTTTATAAAAAAATAAAATTAATTGTCACAAGCATGAAACATTTGAATTGTAATTTCAGAAATTTGAATACAATATTATCATTAAAATATAATGAACATCAATCTTACTTGTTCCTACAAAAAGGGTAGCTTTATTTCTCAGGGGTTGACTAAATTGTTATCATTTTAATGCATAGATACGAAGTTCACTGCCTGTGCAACGAATAAAGTCATTATTAGTTATATTAGGAAAAACTATAAATATCATTATTAGTTATATTAGAAAAAACTATAAATATCGGAAGAGTTGTATACAACTCTTGATATGATGGTTTTAGTTATAGTTATATATAATAGTAATAATAATAATAATAATAATAATAATAATAATAATAATAATAATAATAATAATAATAAAAGAAAAAGGATAAATTTGTAATTAAATTATTAGAATAATAATATTGTGAGTTGTTATATATATTCGTTAATTATCCTAATGTAATGTCAAACTATTACGTGTTGATGTCATCCTACAGTTTACTAAAACATTGGGTTTACTTTTAAGTATATAAAGGATTCAATAGATATATACTACCAAATGAAAGAGTTATACTACAAATTTATTAAAAATTACTTTTGATATGATTATTAAAATAATTGTCATAAAGTCAATAATTTGTCACACATTAGTTTATAGTTAGATAAGTAAAGACCACAATATAATTTTGATTTCATGTTTGAACTTTTTTTAGTTTAATACTTAAAGTATTATTGTTATGCTTGATTGATTTTTTAGTGAGTTGACAACAATAATTTGATCAACTGACCAATTATAAGATGCCACTGTGAAACACTCAATAAAAAATAATATAAAAATAATGGAAATAACTATTTGGTTTAAGATACACTAATGTGATTTTTTTTTCTTAAATCCAAGAAACTAGAAAAGATTTCAGATGACAAAATATATTTTATTTTAATATAAAAGGTTATAATATTTATAAATCTATTATTTTGTAAGAATATATTTTAAATTAACTTTTCTTTTTTCAAATTACTTCTTAAGTTTCTTTCTCTTATGCCAAAACAATTAGGATGAAATGTTTCTCCACAAGACAAATTTATGGAACTTGTAAAATTATTATAAAATGTTTAAATTTACTTTAAGAAAATATACAAATGTAAATTTAATTAATTTCACAAAATTATTTGGATAATGTAAAGTTTTTAATTGATTATATATTATAATTTGATTATATATTTTATCGATAAAAGATATCTAATACAATTCCTTATGCTAAAAGTGATAAAACATTTAAATTTATTTTAATAAAATATATAACTATAAATTTAATTTAATCTCACAAATTTATCCAGTTATCTATAGAGTGAGCTTAACCATTGTATACTTCAAAAATACATTACCTATTGTATACTTCAAAAAGACATTATCCAGCTATCTATGAGAGTGAGCTTAACCATTGTATAGTTCAAAAAGACATTATCCTTCCTAGAAAGTATGATGATCTGAATTAGGAGAAAAAGTCTAAATATTATATTTGTCATCAGACATAATTCTCCCTAGTCATCAGACTCAATGATTAGTAGATCGTTGAAATACCAAATCTTCATATCTTAGCCAAAAGTGACTATTTGACAAAGAATACTATGTTCAACTAAGAGTGATTTGAGTAAAAAATACTCCTTAACAGGATTAGCCAAGAGTGGTTGCGATTTGCAAGAATACTTAGTCAAGAGTGACTAGGTGGCTAGCCAAGAGTGGTTTGGGCAAAGAATACTCAAAGTGTTAGCCAGGAATAGCTTGAGAAAAGAATATTCAAGGAGTTAGCCAGGAGTGACTTGTGTTAAGAATACTCAAGGGTTAGCAAGGAGTGGTTATGAGAAAAAAAAAATACTCAGTTAAGAAAGTGACTCTAATTAAGAATACTTAATGGATTAGTCAGAAGCACATACGAGCCCCAAAAAATACTTAATGTGTACTTTGCAGCATAAGTCTGCCTAGTTGAACTTGACTAGTTGTCCAAGAAGTGGACATAATTTATGAAACAAACGAACCAGTGTAAAATGTTGTGTATGTATTATCTTCTTCATATCTCTTTTACATTACATGTTATTATAATCTATACTAACAATATAAGGAGAGTTGATATGTGAATATGTTAGAATTATGATCTATTCACTAGACATAGCCAATATTTAAAATACATTAATTAAGTAATTGAGTTAAGATACAAGAACCTATGTTTGACATGACCTTTATAAACTAAAAAGACAAAATAAAATTTAACATTCAAACATGTTCATCCGATCTTGCTCTTAACTTGTGTTTAAGAAAAAATGTTTTTGAATTTTATCAGACTAAAGATGTTGGAAAGCATATATTAAATAGACATCTCTTTAAATTTGTATGTCTTAACGAACTTTTCTAAAGTCAAATATGCATCAGGTATTGTAAATCAGAAGGAACCATAGTTTGATCTTTAGTAAAAACAAACAAGAAAATTTTCTAACAAATGATTTAGAAAGTTGGCAAGATGCGTTTGACATGATGCATCACATGAAAGATATTTAATTAGATTGTTTTACAAACCAAATCTTGTTCTTAGTATTATTAATCATATAAAATATTTGTGAAATATTTTTAAAATCTAATTAAATCATAATTCAATCATCCCTTCTTGTGATTTTTCTAATATACTATTAACATCTTTCTAAGCATCTCAAGTAAACAAACCTCATATCCATAGGTAAGAGTAGGTTTAAGTCATCCAATATCCAACCACATGTATGTCTTTCATACTGGCAGAAAAACTTTTTCTCAATTTCTCATCACCTAAGGTATTAATCTATATAATTCAGATACTTAGTGAAACTAAGATATATTTGTCATTATAATTTCATGTACTTAATACTTACAAACATATATTTGGTCAACACATCTTTTATATGTAACTTCAATTGAATTCTTATTATTCTAAAATATAAACTCTTCCTCACTTTCTTAGGATTAAATAGTGAGATAAAACACATATTCATAAATAATCCTTACAATTTAAATCATTGAACTGAATTAAATATATAACAAGGTAAAATAGAGTATGTTTTGAACAAAATTCAAATTATTGTACAGATTAAATTAAAAAATTATTTTAATTGTTCTTTCATGTAAATTCATTGAACATATTTCAATATGCCAATTCGTTGAACGAATTGAATCTGAGAGTAAGATTAACTCAAGAAAAAATCTATTGAACACCTCAAAATCATTGAGCATATCAAATTTGAAAATTAGTTTTTACTCTTTGAATGAAGTCCAGACAGCAAAATTTGAATTATACAAGATCAAGAGTTCTACATAATCCTTCAAAATCAACCTTAAATTCTAAACTAACCAATTCACTCCTTCTAACAATTATAAAAACACAAAATAATACGTATAAAGTCGTCATGGTAAAATCAATATTATTTAATTTGTTCATGCTAAACCCTTTCCAATGTAAAACTAGTAATAACTTCAAATTCAATCAAAGCAAATTAATTGCATCAACCACAATTTCACCAACAATTTAACAAATCAATTATAATTTAAGGTAGTTTATCTTATATGAGAGTTACTAATAATCCAAATAATTGTTATAAATAGTAAAAAGACTCCAAAATGGTAAAGAATGCAGCGCAATATAAGCTAACAATACAAAACTGTACCAAACAATATCAAATTATAATCATATATTAAATTAATTGAAAGAATTATTTTTCTCAACTAGTAAAACCATCAAAAGTTCTAATATTAGCAAAAAAATAATAATTATAAAGATATACTATAATAAAGCTATATTTACTTTAAATTAACTGATCGTGAACAAACTAGAATTTTATTTCATAAGAGAAGTGGAGTTAAATTTTAAAAGAGGAAGAAAAAGGATAGAGATGGAAAACTTTGCAAAAGAAGAAAATGAGAAAAGTGAAGAAAAGAAAATAAAAAGGAAAAGGAAAAGGAAAGATGAGAGGCCCGTTAGGCCTTACACGACATGGTATTACGAGGTTCTATATTATTATATTAGGGCGAATAAAAGAAGAGAACATCATAAAATATGATTTAAAGAATTTATAATAATTATTTTAATCTTACCTGAAACAGGACAAGAAGCATAATTAAAATGGCAGCAAATTGCATTCATATTCAAACTCAATTTTTGTTGTCTTTTAACTACACTTTTTTTTTTTTTTTTTTTTTTTTTTTTTT
>Ga0209700_104144_pt1 | contig 26580 bp, 12 predicted proteins | sample SiratroredBW_FD_187528 | JGI IMG/M metagenome (GOLD analysis project Ga0209700, IMG submission 187528) | Root nodule microbial communities of legume samples collected from California, USA - Siratro red BW (SPAdes) (version 2) | ecosystem: Host-associated > Plants > Roots > Nodule | place: USA... | reverse complement strand
CTTAAAAAAAAAAAAAAAGGAAAAGGTGAAGATTCGATGTGGTCCCTTATTCAACGTATTTCGCATTTGACAACAGAAAAATATTTACCCAACACAAAAAACTGCTAACTGCACAGATGGAGAGAATCTTAGGAAACTAAAGCATATTCCATCTTCTGCAGTAATAATTAGGTTCGATTAAAACAATAAAATGAAAAAAAAAATATTTTTTTAGGCACGTAAAAATGACTCTATTTTCCTATATAAAGCCACCACTATGTGCACACTTTATGATAAACCCTGTGTCTCACTTTTTGATCAATTTTTCATTTGGTGTGATCTTCCTCTTCCTCGTACACAGGTACCATATTGGATTCCAACCACTTGTTGATTTCATGGGTCATGCCAAAGTCATATGTTTCATGTTTTCTGGTTCCCCACGTGTTGTGTTGCAATAGGCATTCTTTTTGAGTTTGGTTGTAGTAATAATACTTGTATCACCCTGCACGTGTCATCCATTCGTCGTATCATAGAAGTCAATTTCATCATTAATTGCGGGCCGTGGAAAGAATCTATGGATGTTGTGTTGATTCGGCCCTTGGTTTTAGTTTCATAGTTTCCATTGTTTTTTTATTTGTTCTTGTGGGGTTATTGGTTGGATTTTTATGATCACAGTTGAAGGGACTGAAAGCTAACAATGGCGAACCGGAACATGGAAAAGATGGCATCCATTGATGCACAGCTTCGGCAATTGGCTCCTGCCAAAGTGAGTGAGGATGACAAACTCATTGAGTATGATGCCCTTCTGCTGGATCGGTTCCTTGATATTCTGCAGGATTTACACGGGGAGGATCTGAAAGAAACAGTGAGTTTTTTTATGTCTTTGTTGTTAGATTTCGGTTTGATTTGGTTGCACATTGTTTGGTCTCTCATGTCCCTATTTGTTGTGAAAGTCTGATACTGGTTTGGTGAGAGAAAACATGGGACTTGCATGGACAGATTTTGATTACTGGGTCAGGGGTGTGGGTTTGGAGAGTTTTAAGGGAAAATAGCTCTTGATATGTTCTTGTAGTCAAGAGAAAGGCCTTTGCATTATGGATTCTAGAGGGTGATATTCATTGATCAAAATCATGTGAACAATATTTTTTTTATTTTATATTTTAAATAACTTTTTGTATTTGGAATGGAATCTAATCAATCAAGAAAAATAATTCATATATTGTTTGAGGGTAAAATTTAAAGGATTAAACATCTATTGGTGGTTGATAATGGCCTAATATCAGGTGATTCAGTAGATTGTTTTAGCAAGTAAGATACACTTTTGTGTACATTGTTTTAGCTTTCTGATGAGTATATACCCTGTTATAGCCATATCATTGTTCAATATGGGGAGTTTCAACAAGTTTGAATATGTGTTTGACTTACCTCTAAGGATACAAAAGTACAAAACTTGACCAACTAGATTTTGACTGGGGTGCACTTTGTCTTAGTGATTGAATGTCAAGTACTACTCAGAAGATAGATATGTAATCAGTAAAATAAAGGGAACAATCTGGGGGTATATTGTCAAATCCTTAGTTTGGCTGATTTATATACTGGATTTTATATGTTCTTTCATTGACATTTATGAGATGGAAAACTGTTTCACATGATGGTTAAGTAAATGTTCTTGTGCAGGTTCAAGAAGTGTACGAACTTTCGGCTGAATATGAAGGAAAGCATGACCCTAAGAAACTGGAAGAACTTGGAAAAGTGATAACTAGTTTGGAAGCAGGGGACTCTATTGTTGTTGCCAAGTCCTTTTCCCACATGCTTAACTTGGCCAACTTGGCTGAGGAGGTCCAGATTTCTCGCCGCCGTAGGAACAAGTTGAAGAAGGGGGATTTTGCAGATGAGAACAATGCAACTACAGAATCAGACATTGAAGAAACTCTCAAGAAACTTGTATTTGACTTGAAGAAGTCTCCCCAGGAAGTTTTTGATGCACTGAAAAACCAGACTGTTGATCTGGTTCTCACTGCTCATCCTACTCAATCAATTCGTAGATCTTTGCTTCAAAAGCATGCAAGGTTTGATATAAAATGTAGTATTTTTCAGCTTCTTCATTACTCAATTTTGTATTTTCTTTGTTCAAGTTGATTCAACCAAAATTGAGCTTTCTGGTTTTCATCTGCATTGCAGGATAAGGAATTATTTATCTAAATTGTATGCCAAAGACATAACTCCTGATGATAAGCAGGAGCTTGATGAGGCCCTGCAAAGGGAGGTAAGTATCAAACCATTAGGATTTTGTTCGTTGGTTTAACCATTATCTTTTTATCACATCAATGCCTTTGTTTGGAGTAAATTCTGCAGAAGAAGAAATGTTGAAGGTGAAAAGAAACAAAGGCTCTATTGAGTCAATGACATTGTTGACAATTTTCTTTTGTTAATTTTGTCTATGTTGTGTAGATTCAAGCTGCTTTCCGTACAGATGAAATCAGGAGGACTCCTCCAACACCACAAGATGAGATGAGAGCAGGGATGAGCTACTTCCATGAAACAATTTGGAACGGTGTTCCCAGATTTCTGCGCCGTGTTGATACAGCTTTGAACAATATAGGAATTAAGGAGCGTGTTCCTTATAATGCTCCCCTTATTCAATTTTCTTCTTGGATGGGGGGTGATCGTGATGGTATTAGTCTTATATGAGATGAAAAATTAGTACTACATATTATCTTAGAATACTGGACAAATGGAAGTAAATGCAAATTTTATGTTTCAATATGATACAGGTAATCCAAGAGTAACTCCTGAGGTGACAAGAGATGTTTGCTTATTGGCTAGAATGATGGCTGCTAATTTGTACTATTCCCAGATAGAAGATCTCATGTTTGAAGTAATCCATAGCTCTTTCATACATTAAAAGTTATCATTGTGGATGGTTTATTACTCTTCAATCGTTTTGCTGATTTTCCTTCTTGTTTCTGTAGCTCTCTATGTGGCGCTGCAACGATGAACTACGCGTTCGTGCAGATGAGGTTCACAGGTCTTCTAATAAAGATGAAGTTGCAAAACACTATATAGGTGTTTGCCATACTCTTTCTTTAAACTTGTGTTATATACTTTATTTTGTATGAAGCTATAAACAAAGGGTCACGTCCGAATGGAACAAACTGCTGTCTAGTTGTGTCTATTATCTAAATGGTGAAAATATGTTGGTTAGTTTACTTGTGTGATAATTTTTTCTTCCTTCATTATACAGAATTTTGGAAAAAGGTTCCCACAAACGAACCATATCGTGTGATACTTGGTGAAGTGAGGGATAGGCTCTATCAGACTCGTGAGCGTTCACGCCATTTACTAGCTAATGGTTACTCTGACATTCCAGAGGAAAACACTTTCACCAGTGTTGAGGAGGTACATCCATAGTTTTTGCTTTCCAGTACTATTACTAGCTATGTTTTTTTGTTGACATTTAGTTAGCTAACAAGTTGGTTTTTGGTTGAAAGAATTTATGTTTTCCTTGATAATTTTAGGGACACTAACTAAAGTTAATTTGTGTAGTTCCTGCAACCTCTTGAACTTTGTTACAGATCACTGTGTGCTTGTGGTGATCGAGCAATTGCTGATGGAAGCCTGCTTGATTTCTTGAGACAAGTCTCCACTTTTGGACTGTCAATAGTAAGGCTTGATATCAGGCAAGAGTCAGATCGTCACACTGATGTGTTGGATGCCATTACCAAACACTTGGAAATTGGCTCCTACCAGGAATGGTCTGAGGAGAAAAGACAGGAATGGTTGTTGTCCGAATTAAGTGGCAAAAGGCCTCTATTTGGACCTGATCTTCCTCAAACTGAAGAAATTAGGGATGTTTTGGACACATTTCATGTGATAGCTGAACTACCACCAGATAACTTCGGAGCCTATATCATATCAATGGCAACAGCACCATCTGATGTGCTGGCAGTTGAGCTTCTACAACGTGAATGTCATGTCAAGCATCCATTGAGAGTTGTGCCATTGTTTGAAAAGCTAGCTGATCTAGAGGCTGCTCCAGCTGCTTTGGCACGGTTGTTCTCTGTAGACTGGTACAAGAATAGGATCGATGGGAAGCAAGAAGTGATGATTGGATACTCAGATTCAGGAAAAGATGCTGGGAGGTTCTCTGCAGCATGGCAGCTATACAAGGCTCAAGAGGAACTCATAAAGGTTGCTAAGAAATTTGGTATTAAGCTAACCATGTTCCATGGTCGTGGTGGAACTGTTGGAAGAGGAGGTGGACCTACTCATCTTGCTATTCTGTCTCAACCTCCGGACACAATCCATGGATCACTTCGTGTGACAGTCCAAGGTGAAGTTATTGAGCAGTGCTTTGGAGAACAACACTTGTGTTTTAGAACACTTCAACGTTTCACTGCTGCCACTCTAGAACATGGCATGAACCCCCCAATTTCTCCAAAACCAGAATGGCGTGCTATGATGGATCAGATGGCGGTCATTTCTACTGAGGAATACCGATCTATTGTGTTCAAGGAACCGCGCTTTGTTGAGTATTTCCGCCTGGTAAGAACCACATTTAGTAAACACTTTTAAGTACTTGTTCATCATGTTCTTATTAGATGACATAAGAGCTTACTCATAAACTTGATTGTGAAACTTTGAAATAAGTTAAGGAAATAGCTCATGCACTTATATGTTGTCATTCAATCACAAATTGGTATGTATGTTAAGTTTGTTGACTTAAAGTCATATTTATCATGATTTCTGATTGATTGACAGTGTAAGTTTTTTAACACCAAAAGGTCAAATTTAAAAATGTCATTTAATTGTTTAAATGATGAAAATCACAATCAACTATGTTTGATGTATCATGTAGGCTACACCAGAGTTGGAGTATGGCAGGATGAATATTGGAAGTCGACCAGCAAAGAGAAGGCCTAGTGGAGGCATTGAAACACTGCGTGCAATACCTTGGATCTTTGCATGGACGCAAACAAGGTTTCATCTTCCAGTGTGGCTAGGCTTTGGAGCAGCATTTAAAACAGTCATTCAGAAAAATTCTAAGAATCTCAGCATGCTGCGAGAGATGTACAACCAATGGCCCTTCTTTAGGGTCACAATTGATTTGGTGGAAATGGTGTTTGCCAAAGGAGATCCAGAAATCGCGGCTCTGAATGATAGGCTCCTTGTTTCAAAGGATCTCTGGCCGTTTGGAGATCAATTGAGGAACAAATATGAAGAAACCAAGAAACTCCTACTTCAGGTAATTCTAAAAAACCTTCAACATTTTATAGTTTTGAGCTATGAAGCTCGTACACTCCATTTTAGACAGCATATTTTGTATTCGACACACATATCAGACATTGACGAAACTCGTACGACACTCGTACGACACTCGGTGAAGTATCCAATTTAAAAGACACCGTTTTTTCACAAGATGATGATATTTGTTTTGTGGTGAACGTGTAGGTGGCTGGACACAAGGAGATTCTTGAAGGGGACCCCTACTTGAAGCAAAGACTGAGACTTCGTCATTCTCCCATTACTACCCTCAATGTTTTCCAAGCTTACACATTGAAACGTATCCGTGATCCTAACTACAAGGTGAAGGTGCGACCCCGCATATCAAAGGAGTCGGCAGAGACAAGCAAATCAGCTGATGAACTTATAAAACTGAACCCAACAAGTGAGTATGGCCCTGGTTTGGAAGACACCCTCATTCTCACTATGAAGGGTATTGCTGCTGGCATGCAGAACACTGGTTAGCTTTCAGGCATTTTCCCTTTCATTATGTATCAAGATATAGCATAAAGCACTGAAAGTGAGTGCTGTCCTTTTGTTTCTCAGATACACTTTTTTTTTGTTTTGTTATTATGCTACGCCACCTCTCTGTACCATTTGGTATGCTGCTCTACAATTCTACAAGAGCTAGCTACCACACTAATGAGTCAATGTCATTTATCGTGTCATGTTTCAACGTGGAAATTGTGTTTGGTTTGCTACTCATATCACCTTTTTATCTGCGTTCCAAGTCCTAGGATGTTTTGTTTTGCTGTGTTTGATATCATTAAATCAGGAGAATATGTCTGGTTTTGTTTATGTACACGGTATGAGTTTGAATTCTGGCAATTTCAAGTATTTTACGATAAAAAAATATATATTTGTGTAAGATTTAATCGTTAATCACATCAATCTAAAATTAACTTTAACTAAACTTATTTGTGTAGAATTAATTTTATTCAAAAACAATTTTTGCAACACTTATCTAAATATATTGAATGCTCAGTTTTATAGATGGTGAAGGATGGATGAATTCAATGTTTCCATGGAAAAATTATTTTTATAGCTTTTATCTTTTTATACTAATATATTATTTAAAGAGCGTCCAAGGATCTTAATTAAAAAAACTTGGTTTAATATCAGTTTAAATCAATAACATGTAAAGATTACTTTTCCCTTTTTATCATCTCATCTATTATGAATATATTTTAATAAAATTTATGATTATTATATTTAATATAAGTAGAAGGATGTAATGATATCTAAGAAACAAAAGTTTGTATAAAAAAAACTGAAAAAGCTTACCGTACAAGAGGGAAGCCTATCACATATATAGGCATAGACCACTCATGCAAATCGAAGTCTCATACATGCATAAGGAGAAAATCATGTATGTTATGTAGCACTGTCAACATTTTCCTTTAAATTTATAGTAGGATTAAAAACGATCATAAGTTATATCTATTATCCTATACAAAGAGGAGCCAGAATCACGTTTGGTGAGCAGCAACTTGAAAACTTGCTGAAAAAATCATCAGCTTCAAACGCTTTCGTTGAACCTGATCTTGAATCAGGTGTAAATCAAGCTAAAAGTATTTACATCTTGGTTGCATGATAAGATTGGCAGTAAGAAAAATAATCTATGAAGTATAAATACGGACACAGATACGAATACAATACAGATACGGATACGTAGACACATGTAATCTCTAAAATATAAGAATATGGGACACGTATCTATATATTACATCACTATGAATTATATTAAAAAGTCATCTATCAATAAAATTAGCCAAATATAACAAAAAATTAAATCCAATTCATTTATCTAAAATCTAAAAAAGTTAAAAAAACATGTATAATTTAAATATTTTTTATTATATATAAGATTTGTATCTTATCTTTATAATATGTTTATGAATTTTTAGAAAATTAGTGTACTAGTCCCTTTTAAAATTATGTTAAATTCATGTTAGAATTATCATATACCTAAAAAGTTGTTTTCTGAATTGGCACTTCACCAATACGTGTCCTACGAGTGTCGTATGCGTGTCAGTGTTCGATACGTGTCAGACACGAGACACGCCACCTAAAATGAAGTGTAAAGTTGTCAAAATATATCATGGGTAGTACAAAGATGATTCGAAATTCAGTAAAAAGAGAAGTTTTTCATGTAATTTTAGCAATCCAATACTCAGTATTACTTGAAAACAACTTTCTTTTTGTGTGAAACCCACTATTAAGATAAATACAAATACTCAGTGATGGATTTCCCTGTATGCATGCTGAAACTAATAAAAAAAAGTTTCATTCTGTATTGAAGAAGAAGATTGTGATTCATTGTGTTTACAAGATATCCCGAAATGTGTTTGAGAACTTTTCAATGATATTCCTATTAGTAAACTTGTTAACAAATTAAGACACTTCAATCTAGTAATCAATAAATATTGTAGGTAGGTTAGGATGAAACTATAAGAGTTAATTTGGGATTGAAATCAAACATTTTCACTTTTTATAAAAGATTTTTAATAAAAAATATTGGCTTGACAATCATGTTTTTATTACAACTCTATGCCAACACTTTGATGACGTGGTTGAGGACAAAAATAATATGTTATCGCAAACTTAATTTGAATGACACAACTATGTGTTTGAAAGGCCAAATGTTTTAACAACATAATGTAAGACTAAACAATAAAGATTGAAGATAAGTGAAGAATATCGTCTCTAATCCAAAAGATTTTAATAATACAAAAATAATACAAAAATAATACAAAAAAATCTTAGATTTTTTAATGTAAAATGTTTTCAAAAACATAAAAATGAGACATAATATCATGATATCATCAATATAAATAAGAATAAAAATAACATAATTATCTCAAAATACAGTAATAAAAAAAATCACTAATAAGATTCAAATCGTATTGATAAAAATTTAACAAAGTGTTTGAATGACCGGAAAATTTGTATGAAACAATATATAATCTTCTTAAGCTTTGGAATCATAAGAAACAAATACTTAAAAATTGTTGCATGTAAATTGTTTATGCTTTAAGTTCTCGTTTAAAAAACATTGTTAATATCCATTTAATGAATAAGTCACCGTCAATAAATTACCTACTTTTGTCAGAACGAGGTGAATAATATAAGTTTGAAAATATAACCTTTTAATTTTAGAATCAGAACTCTAACAATTATACACGTACCTATATATAACGATACTTCAATATGCATATTTATATAATTACAAGAACACATTTTCATACGTATCTATTCCAATATTCAAATAAAAGTGGTACTAAAATTAATTCCCTTTGTCTAATATGTTTACTAGAAAAATATCTTCTAAAAAACCACTGTGCTTCTATAAAAGCTTAAATCCCTACATTAAAAATACCTCTCCTTAATCAAAAACTCAGATAAAAGATGAATCGCAAATAGAAGGAAATAAATTACTCAAATAAGATATCTTATATATTATTGACTTATCTTAATATATTATTACTATCAAGAAATTATAATATATTTAAAATATATACAATACCAGAATCCAAAGTTTTACAAAAAAAATTGGGAGAGAATTAAATTTCTAATGAAACTAAGAATGAATGTTTATAATACTTTTTGTAAACTTTTTATGTTTTATCTATTTTAAAATTTATATGTCAAGAAAATTTTACTTTTACATTTGTAACCATTTTAAAATATTACATTTATGTTTTAATTGTTTAAAAATATTATACTGCGATTTTTTTAAAATTATATAAATGTTAAAAGTTAGAATTGAAGTAATTTTGTAAAACCTGGTTAGATGTTATTTTATTTCTTCTAATTATTACTCCCATCTGTAATTTTGATATGTCTCTTAAGTTTATTTTGTACAAATTAAGAAATATAATAATTTTTAAAACTTTTAATAAAATAGTTATAACATCTTTATTTTACTTATTTTTCATTTCATTTAACACAATAAATATATATAAATTATTGTAGTAACTAAAAAGTAAACTAGAAAAAAATGTATTACTGAAAAAAATTGAAAGGAAAAAGAACAGACAAAATAGAACAATGTTGTTTTTAAATTGAGAAATAAAAAGCAACTGTACAAGTAATTAAATTAATAAAAGTAAAAAAAAAAGAAAAAGAAAATAAAGACACAGCAGAGACAAAAGTGAAGAATTTGCTTTGCGAGGAAGGCAGTGTTTGGGAGAAAAGTTTTGAATCCCTTGGAAGAGTGTGTTTAGTGTGAGGAAGAAGAAGAAGAAGAAGAAGTTCCAATCCATTTTCATTTCAAAATCGTAATGGCCCTCTCCGCCGTGAGACAGAGACGCTCCGAGGCGTCTGATCCGTCGCCATCGCAACCGTACACGAAGCTGGACAAGCCTAAGCAATCGGAGGAAAAAGGCGACAAAGGGTTGGGGTGGTTTTTTCCGTTCGTGGCTCTTGGATTTTTGAGGTACATGAGCGCCACTTCCAACATCATCCACGATTGCGACGAAGTCTTCAATTACTGGGAGCCCCTTCATTACCTTCTCTACAAAACTGGCTTCCAAACATGGGAATACAGGTATCAAAAAAAGTTGTACTTTTTTCTAGCTGGGTTCATTTTTGGGAAGACGGGTATTGGGAGAAGAGAAAAAGTTTTGATTTTGATTATTGGGTGTGCGTTTGGGTAAACAATTTAAGTAAATGCTTATTGAATTAGTTAGTCGCTTCCTTTGCCTAAACTTCTCTTTACTCACTTATTAAAGAAGAAAATAAGAATGTAAAATGATTTGGACTTCTTCCATAAACTAAAATTAGCTTATGCACCTGGACTTTGGATGAGTTAGATGAAAGCTTTTATAAAATTTGCATGCACAAGTTAGTTTTAACTAATGACTTCCTAGAAGTGATTATGGAGATGTTTATTTAGACTGCTGAAATGTATAATAAATTGCTTATATAATTGAAGAGGAAATAAAGTTAAAAAAAATCGAAGAGGAAATGAAGTTGATTTGTTTTCAAGAAGATGTAAGGATGGTAAGCTCTCTCAAAATATTTTCATAAGTGCTTACGTTGTAAGATAACTCCAAATTGGTAGTAAATACATTCTTCCATATGCACCCTTAATTGCTTGTAGATGAGAGGAAAAAGGGTTATTTTTATGATGCCTTTATTGGGTTTTATCTGTAACTTGCTAGAAATTAATTAAAGACTGAGAAGAAAATTCATTAGTTTCAGTTCAGGTCATGGTTTTGATAAATGACAAGTGGTGTGTGCATGGTTGCAGTTCACAGTATGCTCTTCGGTCATATTTATACCTTTTATTTCATGAAATTGTGGGTCGACCAGCTTCATGGTGGTTTAGTGAAGACAAAGTAAGTTTCCTGCTGTGTTTAGTTGTTGAATTGTTTAAGATTGGAGGTGGAAGTGTTTATGCTTTTCATGTTACCATTGTCTTTTTTTGTTGTAGGTGAGAGTGTTCTATGCTGTGAGATTCTTTCTGGGTCTTCTCTCTGTCACAACTGACACTGTTCTTGTGGTGGCTCTTTCGAGAAAGTACGGAAAACGACTTGCTACTTATGCACTTGCTATGATGTGCCTAACTAGTGGCTGTTTCTTTGCTAGCACTAGTAAGTGGTCAATGATTTCTTGTCATCATCTTCTCTTGCCATTATGCTACCTACCTTTGAGGGTTAATAAAGGATGGCCAAGTGCCATCTATTTCATGATTCTGCATTCTGTTGGACTTGGTTTTGCTAATGTTCTTCTTTATCAAACTCTTATGATATATAGGTTTCTTGCCGAGTTCGTTTTCTATGTATGCAATATCTCTTGCATCAGGTTTATTTCTTCTGGATAAACCTGCTTCAGCAATTTCTGTTGCTGTTGTTGGTGTGGTACTTGGCTGGCCATTCTCAATTTTGGCTTTCCTTCCGGTGACAGTATATTCTCTATCTAGAAAATTCAAAGGGGCATTTATTGCTGCGACTGTCACATCAGTTATTCTTCTTGTAAGTTGGACCCCGACCCTCCTTGCATCACCTTCTTGTAAATTATGTCTATCATCTAATGTTGAGTACAATATATACTTTTGCTTGCATCCTATGATGTTTATTAAATTTCATATTTCATGTCCTTTACAATAACAGCATATTTTATTTTCTTTTTTACAGGCATTGTCAATAGTTACAGACTTTTACTACTATGGAAAATGGACTTCATCTGTCTTGAATCTTTTAATATACAATGTCGCTGGAGGCGGTGAAAGCCATTTGTACGGGACTGAAGGGCCTCTTTATTATCTGAGGAATGGATTTAACAATTTCAACTTTTGTTTTGTTCTTGCACTGCTGTTTTTGGGGATTTTGCCTATTGCAAGAAAGAAATACGCACCAGACCTATTGATTGTGATATCTCCTATATATATTTGGCTGGGGTTTATGTCTTTGCAGCCACACAAAGAAGAAAGGTTGGGCTGAATTTTTAACCTACTCTTCTGTTACAAATTTAACCAATGATGTGATTCGAGACAGGCACTTTCTATTCACTTGCACAATGCACACACCACGTACAGTGTTATGTTTTATGTCTAGAGATTGAAATAGATATCAATCACTTATTTCCTCCTGGTTTATACTAATCTTCTGCCCTAATATAGCCTTTTTGGCAATCTCTAATATAGCCTCATTTTTAAATGTAGTGGCTTAGATGGTTTTGTTTAGATTTACAAAGGCAGACTGGTATTACCTATGAATTGGTTATAGTTAAGTTAAGAACATTGATCCTTGTTAATCGGTGGACTCGATTATAGTGAATGAGGCACTCTATTTTAAGCTGCAGTGAAGTTAACTACCATATTATGTACACTACTGCAAATTTTCTTTTGCATGTTCGCCAGCTAAGGGAAGAAGTTTGGAATAAGAAAAACTTTAAGTTCTAGTATCACAGGCATCTCTAATGTTTTGAAAGCATGTCTTCTAGATCTTCATTATATTATCAAGCCTGTCATTAATTAAAAATCAGTTTCTCAAAGTTTAGCCCTTTTCTGTTTGTATTGTTTGGATTAGTTGTTCATTAAAGGAGTTCACTTGTAGTTCTTCACTTCTAAAGAGAGGTGAGTTTTGCTCCCCCTTGGTATAAATCTATTCTAGACACTGTGAATCGGGTTTATGATCAAGATTTAGTTACCCTCTTTATTGATGTAGTAACTTTTAAGGTAATTATGCCCTTCAGAAGATAAATAATAGTGTACATGGTATTTACTTGGTATTGCTCCTTAGCTCCTGCAGTTGAGTGAATTAATTATGATTTTTGTATTTGATTGTTATTATAAAATACGGTACATTGACATGGATAACTGATTTTTTCCGCATCTGTGCATGCAGGTTCCTTTATCCAATATATCCGCTTATTTGTGTTGCTGCTTCAGCTGTTATTGAGAGCTTCCCTGATCTTTTCCGTAGCAAATATAATCCATACGAGCGTTCTATAATAGTGACAGTAAGATACCAAATTACTTGAGATGTGAAAAGATCTTTATATTTCTGATATGCAAGCAACGAATATTTTCTGGATATTTCTCTTGCTAAATGCAGGTTGCCAAAGTTATGAGACCAGTGGCTCTTAGCCTTATACTATATGCCTCTCATGCCCGTACATTTTCTTTGATTCACGGTTACTCAGCCCCATTGGAGGTTTACAAGATTTTGGAACACCATGATGCAGAAAACAGTGAGTCAAACATTTGGTGGCTTTGTTTCTATATTTATGAATGAGTATTTTGCTTATAAATGTGAACGAATGGAGTAAATGGGTCATGTGTGATATAGCCAGAGAGAAGTTAGTTTAGATAGTTATTGTTTGGAATAGTTAGGTGGTTAAAGTTGTAGGAATAGGGAATTAGGTTAAATAGGATAAGGGGGTAGAAGAGTGAGTATGCTATTTGAAAACTAAGCCTTAGATCTATTATAGAAAGGTGAAAAACCATTGTAAAATCGAAATTTGAAATTCTTGATACGAGAATGTTCTCCTTAGGTTCTTGTTTGTAATTCAACAAACACCTCCAAAGTCTTTCCTTTTACTTCTCTGTTTTTTTTTTTTTCCTAATTTTTTCCTGAAACTCGAGATGCTATATGTGGGTTCCTCATTACTCACAACATGTCATACCGAGTCTGCGATCTATAAAGAAAATGTTGTCTCTAAAAGGATTTATTGAAGGAGGGAACTCTAGGGTACTTAAAAAACTAAGGCTAATGTGATACTCAAATTTGCATATTCCTTTATGATAATTTTACATTTTTTGTGTCTGGAAACTAAATGTCTTTTAATGAACTTGGATTCTAACTGTCACTTCAACCTACATCATGACTTTCAATTACATTCAATGAATTCATTTCGTGTGCTTGCTCGCTTGCTCTAATTGCAAAATTTTGCAACGTCTTTCTTTACTTTCCTTCTCATCTTTGTGGTTCTGGTGTTGATCTCTCTTTTGCCATTATCTTCTAGTCTAGACTAAATTTTCACTATTTATTGTAAGCCTCTGTATCAAATATCCATCAAATTAGTGCTATTACGTATTTTGAGACAAAAGCATCAGAGGATATGCATCATGAAAGCCCCATCTCAATGGATATTTGATACTGAAGAAGCATCAGAATTATGTATCATTTTATTCCTTCGCATTGCAGATTCTGTACTTTGTGTTGGAAGTGAATGGCATCGTTTTCCATCATCATTTTTCATCCCGGACTATGTGGGACAAGTTCGATGGATTGACGATGGATTCCGAGGTCTTCTTCCCTTCCCATTTAATTCTACTCTAGGGGGAACTGCTTCAGCACCACCATATTTTAACAACAAAAACATGGCATCAAGCGAGCAATATGTATGTCCTCTTTAACTGTCTGTGTGTGTGTGTGTGTATATACATATATAGATGATAGGCAGCTAGCAGTTTTGATCTTCATAAATTTGAAGGGTACTCACTACTCATTGCTTTCACAGCTCCATGATGTGGATGCTTGTACTTTCCTTGTTGAGCTGCAGCTCAAACGGCCTTACCTGACTCGTGGAAGTGACTTGTCAACTTGGGAGGTAAGTCATTATTGAATTTTCTCACTTTCTCTTGTTCAATGCTAATATTTACTTTTAACTCTTCCAATATTGTTTGTGTTTCAGCCTATTGCTGCATTGCCTTATCTGGACAGAGAGCTATCACCCGCTTTGTATAGGTCTTTCTTCATTCCTTACCTTTGGCAAGGCAAGAATGTTTTTGGTACATATAAACTGCTCAAAAGAGTAACCAAATAGTTTTATTTTTGGGTATGGTGGATTAACAGCAAAACCATTTTTGTTAGACAGTAAGCTTGTAGGATTTTCCTCATCTTTTGTTGAATATTTGATTTAGTTCTAATCTGCTTAAATTTCTCCAGTGTTTTCTACTGTCATACTTTTTTCCCACTGAAGCATTCAATTTATTAATCATGTATGGATTCAGTGTGTGATGATGGGATGAGTATTTGCAAACTTGATTTTGTATGATCTTGATTTTGCCAAATTCGGTTTTGTTAAAATTGAATTTGAAGTGACTATGTTTAGAAACTTCTGTTTCAAAAGAAACCATGTGGTGAAACTTAGTACACCTCTTACAGTTCTGAATCCAATACAAAAGCTACTTTAAAGTTGCTTCTGATATAATCACGTTACAACTTCTCCTTTTTGAGACATTGCCCTACCTTAATTCCCACTTGGAGCTTCTAGAAGTGTGTTTAGGTACTTCATACTGAATTGTTGAGCTTACAAGCCCGCGTTAACGGGCTTCCATATATGCTATGTTTGGCTTTAATTTAGTGTTTGATTCGCGTTTATATAATTGATTTTGAATTATCTTGATTTTAAGTAAACGTGAGTTTGAAGTAATGTAGTTTTTTCTTTCTATAACAAGTATTAGAAAAGTGACATATTTGGAAGCTTACAATCAAAATTGATTGAGGTGTAATTTCTAAAATGAGTTTTGATGTTTATATACTTTTTTTTTTATATAAATGACTTTTTGTTTTTTTGTTGATAATTAGGTAAAATCTGCTATATGTTACAAGAATTATTTTACATATTTACATTTTTTTGTTATCTTTTTTTTCTGAGGGTATCTTAAAGATAGTACCTATTTTAGGTAAGGGTAACAAAACGTACCCTAAACTTACCGACACCCATAAAAATATCTGCAATCTTACTTAAGAGTATTTTGGTGATGCCATTTATTTGCAAATTTTACTATGTATAGGAGTTATTACAAACCACTTAATATATATACTACTTTTTTGAAAGAAATATAAGATTTTACATGTGTAAATCATTATTTTTTTTATAACTCAAATGTAAGAATAACTGTTACATAAATATATTTTTACAATATTATATAAATGACTTAAAATTACATTTTGTTTTTAACCTTATGTCTACTGTTTTTTATGTTTTTTTTTTTTTAATTATGTTTGAGTGATATACTAATACATTTTTTTATTGTTTAATTTCTAAATTAAGAAAAAAGTTATGATTATAAAACAATAATATTTTATTCTATGTGTGAGCATTTAATAATTAAGGGTTTTTTGTGCTCTTTTTAGTTTTTATTCATTTATTATGGAATCTCTTCAATTTTTATATTTAAAAGAAGACTTTTATATATTTCTGTTATTATTTATATAAATTTGTTTAGTTAATTTTTGAACTCAAGAAAAAAAAATATTAGTTTAATTTTCCAACTAGGACATGTCATATCCAGAATGGTAAAAGAAAAAAAAATGGTGAAAGGTTTTAGTCGAAAAAAAAGACAAAAATTGGTTACACATATTAGCTATATTTTGTAGTAGAAATGTCTCTGTAAAAAATTATCCAAAATTAAACTCTAAATATAAATAAATATAAATTAAAAAATTAAACTGTATTCCATAAAAAAAAATACCTTTTGAATTATAAGTTGTATAACTCTTAAATAATATATAATATATCTAAAGTAAAGTATAATATTTATCATTTTAAAATATAATAACAGATTTAGTATAGGTCATCATATTGTGTTTGTGTGTGTTTCTTAAATAATATATATATATATATATATATATATATATATATATATATATATATATATATATATATATTATTTTATACTATATAATTTAAATTTAAGAATGATTTATCTTTATAATTTGATTTAAATAAGATTTATGTTTCAATGAATTAAGGTTATGTTTAGTTGTTTCTAATATTATGTTTTTATTTTTTATATTTAAATATTTTTAATTTTAATGTTATGTTTAGGTAATTTAAAAGTGAATTTTTATTTTTTGTATAGATAAAATGATTTTTTTTATTAAAAGAAGATATTAAATATAAACATCATGACATTATTAACATTAGGATACTCACATTTCAGGAAACAAAATAATTACAGATTAAATTTTATCTAAATAGTATCATAAAAATTAGGTCGTAGTTAAACTAAATAATAAAAATACATCGGTGCATCTAACTTTTATGGAATATTTTGGACAGATCTATAAATATGACAATGACATCCACATTCAAGAATAAAATTTGTCGTATCTTTTAAATAGTTAATTTTTTACTGAATTATCTATTTTATACACCAGGAAAGTGCAGGAAGAAATATGAATATATAGTTCAACGAAAACAATAAGGTGGATTAAAATTTTATGTGTATAGGTATGAGAATAAGTACGGGTATTTTTTTTAAAAAATACCAATACGAGGACAAATATGATTAAATTCTACCTATTATTATTCCTAGTTTTGGGATCTTAAAAAGGTGAAATAATGATTTTAGATGAAATCTTAAGTTCGATAATAAAACTATTTGAAATTTCATTCTATCTTCTAAACTTTTTTATGTTTAGAACATAAACAAGAACTTACTTTTTTATGTTCTTTTTGGATTTATTCTTTGAATAAATTCAATGCTATATTTTGGAAAAAGTATTTTGACATGCTTAAGTACTCTTCGATTTGTAAGATAAACTCGTCAATCTAAATTAGTTAACGCTAATTATTAATTACTTCATTTACTTTAAATATGAAATCCAAAACCTAAATCAGATTAATTAAAGACTTAATTGAAAGTTAACTACTTGACTTAATTAAGTTTAATTTTTAAATATTTTTAATTTCTATTAAAAAATTATTTTATTAAGTATTTAAACTATTTTTATTTTTGTTTAAAATTTGATTTTTTACTAGGACGATGTGACAGTTATATTTTTCTTTTAATCTTCAAATCATTTATCAACTCATTATATCTGTAATATTTTCTAACACCCTAGATACCCTAGTTAACTCATTCCTTTTTTATTCAAGAATGAATTGACGTAAGTTAAAAGATATTAGTAGGAGAAAACGTAAATTAATTGACAAGATGAATATAAGAAAACACAAATAGTTATTCTACTCACAGTAAAATTAAATTACAGGTTTATTAAACTAAAGTAAAAAATATATTTAACACACAAGTGGATGAAAAATTACTCAATTCGAACTACTTAAATTTATAACTACACTTAAAATTTATTGAAGCTACAGTTAAACTTATTAATCTTAATTAGCTTAATTATTGAGTTCTTTTTTAATATGAAAACCAATTTTAATTTGATTACGTGATCAAATTTATCTCACCCATAACGTTTTCACATCCAATCAACACTCGTAGCCAAAAACAGCAAAGTAAACATTTTTATTCATCTTTGTTGTTTTTTACTCTTTTTTTCTCTCTTTTACATCAATTGTCATAAAAAGTTAAAGCAAGAGAAAGGGGTGATATATATGGAATTTCCATTCACGTGAGAAAGTAGGGTTCATAGTATCCCCAAGAACCTATGTTATGGTGTTAGCAAATCTCTTTTGGGGATTGCTCCATCACAAGTTCACATCTCACTTGATCGTTTTGTCTCCAACTCAATGTTCTTGCCAATTGTTCTAACTTGCTTTTGTTGAAAAACCTAATGATAAAGGTACATTGATAGTGAAGTGTTTGGAACATATGGTAGGTAGAAACATCACCTCTTTTGAACAATGATTAAAGACCACCATACTAAGAAATTCCATTTTCCATAATGCAATTAATCAAGACAAACAAATCAGATGTGCCATTGTTGTCTCAAATAGGTTCTATGAATTGATGCCCAATGTTAATGTTTGAAACATGCAACAAGAGAAAGAACTACAATCAAATTTTTTAATATTGGGAGAACTTCACACTTAATTCATTTAATATTTTTTCTTTCTTTCTTCATGGTCAAATGAATTTTACAGAGCACTAAGATTTAATATTGTGAGATTTTCCATATAATTTTATGCTTTCATGATTTACCGTGAAAGCATACTGTTCTTCATAGTAAAGTGAATTCGGCTTCTTGAAACTCAAGAGTAAATTCATGATTTATTAACCTTCTTTAGAATTGGAAGCACAATCTATCTTCAAACAAACCATGTGCCACCATAAATTATTAGATAATTCTCTTCCTGACTTTTTTTTTCTGGGTGTATTAAGGTTTAAATTTGTAGCCTTAATATCTTCTTCTATGTATTTTTTTTTCCTGGGTTGATTTTCCATATGTTCTGCAAAGCAAAAAATGTTTTATATACACCTGGAAATATTTAGCAACATCTAGAGAAAGAAATGGTGGAAACAAATGATAAATTTGGTTTGTTGAAATAGAAAAAAAATAAATGTGTAAGTGTTTATATACGAACATCATGAAAAAAACTCACAAACGAAAAGAAAACAAAAAGAAAAATTTGCATGAAAAGTAAGAAGAATAAACAAAGAGAAATGTATTAACACTGGTAAAAAAAAATGATACTATAACATGATATAATGTTACTAGAAGCAAACCGTTGTAAACGAAAACGCGGTGACAATTTTGTAAATAAAATATAAAATATTATATTGGTTGTATTTTAATCGATGTGATAAGTCACCTTTTACATAAGTTCCACAAATCACAATCTACAAAGTGAGCAGAAAAATAAAGTTTTAAAAAAAATTGAAATAGTTATTTGACATGTACATATTACATCGTTTATAAGGACAAACGATGTAAAAGAGTAGAAGATATTATAAAAGTTGTCAAGCAACCAAAGAATGTTCTGATTTTGAAACAAAATTGAAATAAAAAGGAGCATGCGACTTATTACATCAATTATTAAAACAACCGATGTAATAAGTGTATTTTTAACTTAATATTCTACTATGTTTGCATTCATTTAATGGTATAGGTGACTAAAACCTCAGTAGCTGATATTAGATACCAATTATCTTGACTAAATTGGTCACTAAATTTAATTATTACTTTTATTTTGTAGTTATTTAGCAACCAAAACCTAAATTGGTGGTTATTTTGGTCACAATTAACAACTATTTTATTTGGTAGCTAAAATTGGTGTCTAAATAGTTTTTTTTTCTTGTACTGGATATACAACTACTATCAAGTCAGATGTAAGCCTCCCACAACTTCTCATCACCTAAAGTCTTGTTTACATGACTACATAACAGTGAAGTTGGTATACCTCTATTAACACAAGTTTTATATCACTATCACCTAAGGCACAATACCACCTAAGATATCCCTACATCACTATTAGGGCAATGTAACTACCCATTTAGGACCACCCAATACACACATGTATCAATCACATACATGTATATAAGTGATCCATCTAGGACCTATCACCCATGAATGACCACCCAAAAAGGACATATGTCATGCATACATCATGTCATACATCTCATCATTAATCATATATATGTCTAGAGTTTATACAATTAAGCTCACCTTTTATATATCATATCAACAAAAACATGTATAAAAGCATAATTATATAACACAACTCATCACACTCCTAATGCAACATCCTTGCTTTCAAATAAATATATTAATTATTTTATCTTAAAGTAAGAATTGAAAAACCTTAAATTTTAACCCATGTTACGAAATTCTCATTTTAAAAGTATTTTGTATTTTAGATAAAATTTATAAAAAAAAAGAGAGAAAGAAAAGTATTTAATTAAATAATAATTAAATTCTAATAGATTAAAAAAAAGAGAAAAAACAAAAGAAATAGAAAAAAGAGAAGAAAATTAACATGTATTTGTGCAACGCTTAAAGGATAAGCTTCAATCTAAGATAAGTTTAAAAAAATAAATAAAAATAAAAAGATAAGAAGAGAAAAGGATAAGATTACATTTAATACATGTAATCATTATTTATTTAAAAAAATAAAATAAAAATAATAAAAGTATAAGATAAAAATGAAAGATTACTTCTTTATGAAAGTAATCATGATTTTTATTAAAAATTAATAATAATTAATAAATTTGTGTGTATATAAAAGAATGGATAGGAGAAGAAGAATTATGAGTGAAGGAAGGGAGGAAGGAGAGAGGAAAAGGAGAAGAAGGAAGAAAGAAGAAAGAAGAACATAGCAAAGAGAGAGAAAAGAGATAAAAGAGAGGGAACAGAAGGAGAAGAGAGAGGGAGAGAGAAAGGAGATTTGAAGCAAGGAAAATAAGTATTTATAGCTTTATTCCCAGTGTGTCTCTCCATTTAAAGGTAAGGAGAAAGTGGGGTTAATCTTTATCTATGTTAATCTTAATAAATTTATGTTTGTTTTATTAATGTTTTAATTATTTTATCCTGTCTTGAACTATGTATTATTTTACTCTCTTTTTTTCTATTTCTTTTATCTTCAATTATGCATTGGTCCTGTTTATTTTATCTTTAGTTACATGCACTAGTTCTGTTTATTTTATTTATTTTATCTCTAGTTTTGCAATAGTTCTGACTATTTTGTTTATTTTATCTCTAGTTTCTATTTTATTTATTTTATCTCCAATTTCGCACTTGTCCTGATTATTTTATTGATACTTGATTATTTTATTTATTTTATCTTCATTTTCTACTGGTCCTGTTTAAGACTTATAAATACCTTACTCCTTTCATGTTTGTGCCTGTTGTACAAGTAGATGCATAACCTGTTCAGTAGGAGTTGCCAAGAAAGAATCTTTGGAAGATTTTCTGGATGATTCACTTATAAAGAACCTAATTCTAATGTATTAAAACATATAAAATAGATAGTTATATACTATGATGTAGAATTCTATTGTGGTAATCTTATTTGTAATACGAATATTTATAAAAGATGTGTACATTTATATTCGTGAAATGATATCATGATTTATATCTTTTCTATGAAAAGTTTATTTAAATGAAAAAAAATTACTCATAATTTATAAATAAATAATTAAATAATAGTCGGGGTGTTACACCTAACACATCATCACTTGAGTGAATTCTTCTCGCTTAAGTGACCCTTGCAACATACATAAGGTAATTTCCATTTCACTTAAGTGAGGCTCTCATTTCTTAAGTAAAATTTAACTTGAGAGCATCACTCTCCCAAGATTATCCACATTCCAATTATCACCTTGTCGTTTGAGTGTTAACAATTGCTTAAGTGTCACCACTTCATTGGAAGAAATCCAACAAGTTCTATAAGGCTCATCTAGTGTCTTGGGACACTTGAGCGCCCAAACAACACTTGAGTTCCCAAGCTAAGTATCATGCAATGCCACACATTTATGTCATGTGTCAACCACCTTAACATCATGCTTATGTTCAAAATCAATGCTTGAGTTACAAATCATATATCTTTACCTAAACATCTTTTAAGGAGAGAATTGTCTCGGCCTCTCTCACTCACGTTGCAAGTCACTGCTTGAGTTATACATTGTGTTGCTTGACCAACATAAGATACTAAATATAATGATTACACATTATTTGAATCTCGCCACAACGATATATCAATCAAGTAATATTACGCCTAAAAGCAACCCAACGCAACTTAAACAAAATATTTCCCAAATGTTTCAACTTGTACGTGAATTCTTATCTTCTTAGATTCATTAATGAGTTATTCTTTACAACAAGAAATATATCATGACAACAAATATTCAAACTCTTTTATCACATATTATCCAATTCTTTGCATTCTATACAATCAAACAACTATCATATAGTAGAAAAAGAAATATTAACTTTTCTTATCTAAATTTCTTACTTAAATTAAAATGTAACTTTATTCTAAAAGCTTTCTAGAAGCCTTCAATCAACTCCATATCAGCTTTTTGAAGTTTAATCCTATACTGTGAACACATTCTTTAACATATTTCTTATTAAGAGAATAAGAAAATGATTGAAATTTAGATTCAATCAATTTTACTTTCTAATAGGAAGACTTAGTTGGTCTTAAACAATCTATTATTTACTATCTTTTTAGAATTTCATTATGATAAAAATTTGATGGTTATAATCTTTTAAAGTTAGAGAAAATGTAAAAAAAAAAAGGGTTTGTAAAGTGAAAGTTTGTGAATGAATTAAAAGCGAATGTTTAATTTTTGTTTATAGATTTAGTTTCTGATTTAATTTAAAATCTAATATTAAAATATTTTGAATATTACAAAATTTAATAAAAAATAATAATTTTTATCATAATAATATCATTGGAAACTCTAATATTTGGCACATTAATGTTAGAACTTATTAAAGCTACAAAAATAGGAGAGATAAAAAAAATATTAAACAGAGAAAGAGACTTGAATTTTCTTTTTACAATTTTCCAACAATTTCAATAAAAAAGGTGTAAAAAATAAATAATTCTACTAAAAAATTGTTCCTAATATTTTTCTTCTACATTAAATAACATCATAACATTTTGCTGTGAAATAATTTAATTTTGGTTTAACTTCACCTTTTTTTCTTCAAAAATAAATAATCTCATAAAATTTGTTCTTTAGAATTATTTTCGCAGATATTGTCTCCTAATTTAAAAATTATAGAAAATTGTCTTGTTATTCATATCGCTGCATTTAAAAGAATGTGAAGGTTTCTTCCAAACCGCTGTAATTAAAACAATTAAATTGAATGAGAAAGATTAGGAATTATTGTAAAGTTTATAGATAAAACGTAAAATGAACTCTTCAAATTTCTTCTCAAATAACTAAACTCAAATTGAATATTGAATCTTAAAAATAACTAATTTGGGTTTTCATGTTAATGTTGGTTAATGAACATTTAATTGATGGCTGAGATTTTTTTTTCTTTTTTAATACGACTTCCATGATTGCTAAATTTCCAACAACCGTGTATCTTAATACCAAGCTTACATAATTTAAATTTTCTTTTTATTTTATAAAATTCAGAATTTTAGTTTTTTATTGTGTTTATAATTTTATCTTTTAAACTTTTAATTATATGTAATTTTAATAATTTTTATGTAATATGATTTCTTAAAATTTGAATTACATATAATTTTCATCTTTAATCCGGCAAAAAAATCACAAATATAATATATTTCTTCCAATCTCATTGTATCAGTTTCAAAATAACAAAAAATTAAAGGTAAAAAATTGAACAAAATTACTAGTCTTATCTAAAACTAAGGAGGGAAAATTTAAATAAAAAAGGACAAAAAAAATTGAATCGTTTGAATTAAAAAAAATAAAGAAAATAATTAACTCTTTAATCTAGATAAAGGTTAAGAGTTAAAATTTTTAAATTAAAGAATCAGTATAAAAAATTAAAAATTAAAAAAGAATTAAATATTGAAAAGAATAAATTTATAAAAAAAATAGATTAAACCTAATATTTAATATGAATTGGATTTTTACCTATACTATTTGACTGACAGGTACCCTATAATAGGACAACAAATTTTGTGATGTGGTGGCCAACCCATCTGTGTCCCAAAAACATGATGGTGACAGGGTGTCTACAAAGTAAAAATGTTACCAACTTCTTTTGCCCTTTTTTTCTCTTTTATTTGTGGAACAATCTTGGGAATCCATCACCATCATCCATCTTTTCAAATTAACTTCTGCTTTTGGTCAAAAAAATTAACATGTTTTTTATTCAAATAATGCAACTGTAAAATCTATTTACTACCAAAATATGGAAGGAAAAGAAATAGGATTAATTAAAATAAATAAAGATAAATATGGTTTTAGGAGAAATAAAGTTACCTTTAGAAAGTTTAATTTGGAAAAAATAGAAGAAATATAGAAGACTGAAATTAGAAAAGAGAATCTATAAACCTTCATTCTTTTTTCTAAAAAGACAAATATTTTTTGTGGTTTTAAACTTACAAGCCCCTTGCTTTGTTTGGACGGGGTGAGAGTGAAAAAAAAAGGAAAAGAAAGATAAAATAACTGAAAACCGAATATAAAAATAATAAATGAAATTATGTGAAAAATAGTATAAAAGTTTGGCAGTGGACTAGATTGATGTAATGGAAAGAAATATAATAGAGATGATTAACGTATTCTTAGAATATTTTTGTATAATATATGTAAATTGTATTTGAATGGTGAATAGTTTTTGTATTTAAACTTTAGAATGAATTAAAAAATGTATTTTGAATAGAAAAAAAAATTAATATTTTGAGTAGAGATTGTGATGAGTAAAAGTGTTGGCGTAATTCAAAATTTTCGAAAGTAACTCCAGAGAAGACAAATTTATTGTAGAGAATAATTTAAAGTTGCTTATTATGGACAAATATTTACGAGTATAGGAGATGATTATAAATATGACTTATAAATAAAAAATATTTTAATAAAACTAGAAAATTATTTATATAAGTAATTCTCTTTTGTTTTAATCAATTTACATCTACACTATCCATATTAAAATAATGGATGTGTTTACTTAAAATTTTTAGAAAAATAATGTATTTAGCAAAAATAAATCTATTATATTTTGTTCTTTTTGACTAAAAACAAGTAAAAATATTTTATTTTGATAAATTAGTTATTGTAATTTATCAAAATAAGCCAATGCAAAAACTGTTTTAAAAAGAATATAAAGGAGCATCGTTAGTGAGAAACTTTTTTTTTTACAATTATAACCAAATAAAAGTTATTTATACTTTTTAACATTTTGTGTTATTTTTTGAAATTAATTTTTTTTCAAATATAAACAAACTCATAGAATATTTTTATTTATAAGTAACTTTTGTAATCACCTCCCATGTGAAAATTGGGTAGAAAATGACATAAAAGAAAGAGTATTGAAGCTTTGGAAAATGAATAGTTTTGAAGATAGTTAGTGTGGTACCCACCAAATAAGTCCAATTGCAACCTCCAAATATCTCACCAAATATCACACTCATTCAATACACATATACATTATAATTGATGATGGCTCTAATTCATTGCCTTCATCCAACTACCCTTCATATGCTTAACCATCACATAATTTCCTCTTATATACAAATATATTTCATAATAATAATAATAATGTAATTTTTATAATATAAACCCATTCTAATTTCTTGAATAGTTTTACATATCAATGAAGGTTAAAGCAGAGTAAAAAGAAATATAAAAAATGAAAGAGAGTGAGAGCAACTTGTTTCAACCTATTACATTAATGTGAAAAATTACTTTTTATAAAATAAAAAATTAATAAAAAAAGACGTGTGATTTTGTAAATTAACTTTAAGTCTTTATTTAATTAAATAAGAAAAATATTATGTGATACTATTTTTTATATAAATAATAAAACAAAAAACCCAGTTGACAGCCCACACGGGCACACCCACGCTGATGGGTCCCACCTCCCAATCACTGTCGAGAAAGAGTGAACTCTGCCACCGGCAAAACCAGGTTACCTATAAATTCTCAAAACCTTTTTTATTTTAGAAAAAAAAAAAAAAATAGCATCTACCTTTCGCTTCACTTGTTGTTCCTCTCTCTCTCTACAACACCCTGAGCAGGGAGACAGTGGAACACTCAAGCTACTGAATCAGCCATGGCTACCTTCTCCAAGGAACGCGAGAACTTTGTATATGTTGCCAAGTTAGCTGAACAAGCTGAACGATATGATGGTGCTTTCTCTCTCTTCATTTTTACTGTGAACTGAACACTTGTTCTTCTTCCTTCACTTTTAGCTGCATTCCACTTTCAATCACGTTTCCAGCATCTTCTGCAGTTACCCGATTTCTCTTTTTCCCTATAACTGCATTTGGTCTCATAAAGTTTCAATTTTTTGCATAAATGTCCACTGCTTTTTTCACTTCTGCATGTAACTGCTACTTTATTTCCTTTGCCCATTTCACCGTCTCAATTATTAGGAAAGAAAAGAGTGAAATTTTGGAGTTTTAGAAGTGTATTGGGACGTACTTACTGTTCAATTTTATAGTAGTTGCTGTTAGAGTCATACGTAAATAACTTGATTTCTGAGTAGCATTTGACGTGTGTTTTTTTTTTTTTTTAATAACATTTTT